>Ga0265338_10000042_pt1 | contig 226810 bp, 215 predicted proteins | sample 42126metaG_FD_193579 | JGI IMG/M metagenome (GOLD analysis project Ga0265338, IMG submission 193579) | Rhizosphere microbial communities from Carex aquatilis grown in University of Washington, Seatle, WA, United States - 4-21-26 metaG | ecosystem: Host-associated > Plants > Roots >... | reverse complement strand
CCCGCTTGGTTGATTGGAGCCAGCGCAAGATTTGAACGGTGGCCCTCCCGATTTCATCGGGATGCTCTACCACTGAGCTAACCGCCCGACCTGAAAAATAATACCAGAGTGGTAGATTGGAGCCAGCGCAAGACTTGAACGGTGGCCCTCCCGATTTCATCGGGATGCTCTACCACTGAGCTAACCGCCCGACCTGAAAAATAATACCAGAGTGGTAGATCGGAGCCAGCGCAAGATTTGAACGGTGGCCCTCTCGATTTCATCGGGATGCTCTACCACTGAGCTAACCGCCCGACCTGAAAAATAATACCAGAGTGGTCAGGATCGGAACCCGCGCCGAAAGAGGAGGATGTGGCTGCTCTGCAGCCACATCTACAAGGGCGGCTTACTTGACTCCAAGAAGCTCGACGGGCTCGATGCTTGGTGGCGAGCTGAATAATGCCGGCGCATTAGCCATCAGTGCCTGACCAATCGGTCCGTTAAGGTGGCTCTGCCGTGCTTCCTCGTCGTTAAATGTGTCGAAGACACCGAACGTACTGGGCGAAAGCTTAAGGGCGTACCAGTTGATCGTCTTCGGCTCCTCCCTGGCCATTTCTAGTGCCTTTGCGAGAAACTGCGCAACCTCTTCTTCTTTTCCAGGCTTGGCTTCGAATCGTGCGAAAAAAGCTAATTTGATCATTTGTGTCTCCATGTATCCGTCGCTACCAATGGGGGCGAGGAACAGTTTTATTGTAGTTGGCCGAGTGAGCGTTTGCCTATTGGCAAGAGTGACATCTTTAGAGTCAATTGCGCCATCCTATGGCGCTTGTCGAGAAGAAACCGCCAAGATGCCGTTAGCGATGAGAATTGACGTGATTGCACTTAATGGCGTTTTTGATACTGGCCTGGCCGCCGTGCTCGACGCATTCGCTACCGCCAACGACCTGACTGTCCCTCTTGGGCTAACCTCGGTCTCGTTTGATGTGACTGTGGTGGGTTTTCGACGCCACGTGCATAGCGGCCAAGGATTTAGAATTCCCGTAACCCGTGCGGCAGGTCGCACGCCGCCCGATTGGGTGATCGTTCCTGCGATTGGTCAGCGAACACGCGAGCCCCTGGCTGCGGCGCTCGCGACTCAGGAGGTTCGCGCCGCTGTATGCCTCTTGAGAAAGTGGGGCGAGCAAGGGGTCGATCTTGCGGCAGCTTGCATCGGCACTTTCATCGCCGCCGAGTCAGGCTTGCTCAATGGCGAGGCCGCAACGACTACGTGGTGGCTTGCTCCCTATTTCCACCAGCGCTACCCCCTTGTTCGGCTCCAAAGCGGTCGCATGCTTGTCCGCTCGGGCCGTGTTCTCACCGCAGGGGCAGCTCTTAGCCACATGGACATGGCGCTCTGGCTCATTCGACAGGCAAGCCCAGTTCTCGCTGAAACGACGGCCCGATACCTAATCGTTGATTCACGACCAGCGCAATCTGCTTACGCGATCAGCGATCACCTTGTTCACTCGGATCCGCTTGTGCAGCAGTTCGAAGAGTGGGCTCGTGGCCATCTCGCTCACGGTTTCTCTCTTCAACAAGCCGCGACCGAGGTCGGGGCAAGCAAGCGAACGCTAGAACGGCGTCTCAAGGCTGTTCTAGGCAAAAGCCCACTCTCCTACATTCAAGACTTAAGGATTGAACGCGCGGTGCATATCCTGCGGACCTCGAGCGATAGCTTAGAGAAGGTCGCAGAAGCGGTTGGCTATCAGGATGGCGTCGCATTGCGCAACCTCATCAGGAGCAGAATCGGCCGGGGCATACGTGAAATCCGTGCAGAGCGGATCGAAGGGAGCGAGTCAGACTGTCATTTCGCGGATTAGCTCCACTACCCTTCGAGCAACGCTTTTAGTCGCTCGACCGCTTCGCCCCAACCCTTCCGGAGGCCGTCCGCCTCTTCCCGTCCTTGGACGCGGTCGAGGTTCACGAGGAGACCTGTTTTTCCATTTCCCTTGTGCGAGAAGCTTACGTCCACGATGCTTGGCTGGTGAGCCGGGTTCTCCCAGGTAAACCTAAGATCCTTGCAGGGCCGGACGCGCTTGTACACTCCAGTGTCTCCATCTTTGTTGGCGTATCGCCCGCCGTCGGCGACATCGGCGACCGTGTCCTCGCCAAACCACTTCGACAACAGTCCTGGATCGGCCCACGCCGCGTAAACCCGGTCGATTGGCGCCGCGATAGTCTTGGTCACGCAGATGTTAAAGCCCTTTGCCCGGCCATCCTTTTCGACGACTCCTCGCGCGGTTTCATAAAGGCTATTAATCGTCGCCGCCCACCAAGCGTCGACCTTGTGCTGCGTGTAAATGAAGTCGTTTATCCGTTTTCTTCCCATACTAGGCCCGCCCAGTTTATCGAGCTCGGCGAACCACTCTTGAAGGGTCTTTCCGGTCGTGCTCTTACAAGCTTCCTCGGAAATCGGAAAGTCGCTCTTTAGCACCACCTTCATCGTCCGCCCCGCATATCGGTCGCCACAGTAGCCTTCGCGTACTCGACGACGGTTAAGTCCCATAAAACCATGATCCGTCACCCATCCAATATTTGATTTGCATCGCCGAAAGTGTTGGGCGCCCTAGCCGCAGAGATCGTTCATCTGTGCCCGCCAGGCAAAATCCAGGTTCCATAGACTGCGATACGTGATACAAGTATAACATGAGTGCAGAACGTGCAACGTGAAATCAGAGAAAGAGGCCGTTCGCCTTCGATACGGCGCTCTCACGCCATCGGCTCTTCCGAAGAAGAGCAGATAAAGTGTTGGCCGGTAAGCCCGGCCGTCACTTTGCGGACCATGCTTGACCATTTGGTTAATGCCTGCCGAAGATTCCTTCGAGCCAAGGCTCGAAGGCCTCGCTGAGGGCGACCTGCGCCGCCCGTTGTTCGTGGGGCGTTTCGGGCCCGCCGCTTACAACCGTGACGAGGCCGCCGCTGATGATTCCTGCCGCGGTCTGAAACCCGGATTCCTCCGCCGTGTCGTCGGCGGTGACGTCCCGGTTCAGCAACACCGTGCTACCGGCATCGAGGTCCACCATTTTCATGTTCACGGTGCAGGTCGACTTGGTTTTGGGCCCAAGCGCAACCCATATGGAGCGTGTATGCCAGCAGAGGTCGCCGGCGCAAACCATATCGACGCCGAGGCTGTGCCCTAGGCGCCTTAGCTCCGCGTCGGTGGGGAGGGGTGGAAAGGGCTCTTGCTCGGGACCGGTTAGAACTTCCTCATGCGGCCACGCGTGCCTTACGCGCACCTCTGAAATCCGGTCGTATCCTGCTCGGTCAAAAAACCGCTCGATCGTGGAACGGGCCGTTTCAACCGCGGTGGGAGTTCCGCCCCGAAAGAACCAGGGCACTATTGCGACCGTTTTGTCCCCTTGGCGCACGATCGTAACGTCAACTGGCGTCGCCGAAGCACTCGCCATTGAGAGTGCCGCTGCTATCGCTGTAATCATTGTGTTTCTCCTTGTCTGGTGGCAGTCCAGTCGAAAACACCTCGCTTCTTCAGACTCCAACTTGGCTGGCAACCGTTCCCTGGGCAGGGGCAAAGGACCCTTTGGCACCACTCAGTTCCTTAACCAATTGTCGAAAACGCCCGGCCGCCAACGACTATCAGTTGCCAATCAATTACATCGAACAGCCGTAATAAGCGGGGTACAGAGCAAGAGGGAGCGAATGATAGAAGGGAAGCCAATCATCGAGGTCAAAGACCTCACCAAGACCTATCCAGGCGATGTAAAAGCCGTGCGTGGCGTCACGTTTCACGTGAAGGAAGCCGAGTTCTTTGGGTTTCTCGGCCCGAACGGGGCGGGCAAGTCGACGACCATGAACATGCTGGTGAACCTGGTGCGCAAGACCAGCGGTTCGATCACCATCGACGGCTTCGACGCGGAACAGCAGCCGAACGAGGTTTACAAGCGGGTCGGCTTCGCCATGCAGGAGGTTGGCCTGGACGAAACGGCAACCGCACGAGAAATGCTGCAGCTTCATGGAAGGCTCTATCATCTGCCCAAAGCCAAAATCGACGAGCAGATCGTCAAGCTCCTCAAGTTGGTAGAGCTCGAGAAAGTCGCCGACCGATACACGTCGACTTACTCTGGCGGCATGCGCCGCCGTTTCGATTTGGCCCTCTCGCTCATCCACGAGCCGCGTATCCTCTTTCTGGACGAGCCGACACAGGGGCTGGACCCGCACGCCAGGCAGCTCATCTGGGGGCATCTAAGGGAGCTCAACGATGCAGGCATGACGATCTTTCTGACCACACACTTTATGGAGGAAGCGGAGGCCCTTTGCGACCGAATCGCGATCATGGACAAGGGCGTAATCGTCACGGAAGGGACGGTTCCCGAACTCCTCCATATGCACGAAGCGAACACTCTCGAAGAGGTCTTCTTGAAGACCACGGGCAGCAGCCTCGCCGAGGAAGAGGTCAACCTGAAAGCGGCCGACCCCTACGCAAGAACAAGGATGGGAGGCTAAAATGACTACCTTCTTTTCAGACTGGTACTACCTGTCGATCCGCAACACGAAACAGATTTGGCGACCTCTCCTCGCGCTCATCCCATCGCTGTTCATCCCCATCTTCTTCTTTGTCGTGAACTCGGCCTCGCTATCCGCGTTCGCCAAGGTGCCGGGTTTTCCGAACGTGTCGTATAAGGAGTTCATCGCGCCGGTCGCCATCTTCACCGCCATCTTCTTTTCAGCCGGTAACGCGGGAATCGAGTTGGTCCAGGATATATCGAGCGGCTACTTCAAGAAGCTGATTATCCTGCCCATAAACCGCCTGACGATCCTCTTGGGAAAGCTCACTGAGGTCGCAGTTCAAGCGCTATTGCAGGGCGGTTTGGTCGTTGTCTTGCTGCTTGCGGTTGGCGTGCGGTTTCACACCGGATTCCTGGGAATCCTCGCTACCTTCGCCATGCTGATCGTCTTTGCCATGTCCTGGAGCTGCCTTGGAATTACCTTTGCGCTGCGAACTCAAAACGCAAGGTTGGTGCAGTCGCTCTTCGTTCTGATGTTCCCGTTCCTGTACATCACAACCTCTCAAGCGCCGAAGCAACTGCTGCCGCCTACCATGGCGCTTTTGGCGACCTACAATCCGATCACTTACGTGATTGAAGGGGTAAGGGCACTTGTATTGGACAACTGGAGCAATCCGGCGATTTGGCAGGGCTTCTTGACCGTGGCAATCCTGTTCGCAGTCATGGTCAGCGTTGCTCTGTCGTCATTTCAGAAGGCGTTGAAATAGGGCTTCGCCAATGAAGGGTAGAGGGTAGAGGGCAAGAGGTGGAGGATGCAGGAAAAGCGGTTGGTCATGGCGCCTGCAAAAGGTTTGGCTATGCTCGCCGAAGTCGACCCTGCCTTCACCCTCTGCCCTCAACCCTGCAATCGTCTACTGACTTGTCTCCGTCAGCACCATGGCTTGGCCGTAAACCTGGGTCGTGGTGTAGTCGGCCCCGATCACATCCACGGTGCTCGCACCGTTGGCGATGATGTCATCGGTCGTTGAAACGCTGATCTCCGCGTTCTCGGCTTTAACATGGGAGTGATATTGGCTGGAGATTCCGATATTGTTCTCCGTCATCGTACACCCACTTACGTCGATAAAGCCGCCGTCTTTAGCCCAGGCGCCGGTTGCGCAACCCTCGATCGTGCTGTTAACCGCAGCGATCTGTCCCCCAATCGTGAGCAGTCCAGCCCCGGTTAGGTCTCCCGGACCGATGTCGAGGCTGGTCAATGAGATGTAGCCTCCGTATAAAGCCTCTGCGCCGTCCCCGTCGCCTTCCAATCCGGGATTGACGCTGTAGATGCTCGAGTTCGAGCCCGCCTCCATCCCTTCGCCAAATCCGTTGATCACCAGCTCGTCGCAGTGGGATAGGGTCGAGTTCTGGTTCACCTGCACCCCGTAGGTTCCGCTTGTGCCCAGAATGTAGAGGCCGGTTTGCCCAAAGATCCCGCCGAACTTGTGGCCGTTGCTGATGACGATTCCAGCCGAGCCCGTAGGGAACTGAAGCTCAACCAGCCCAAAGTTGTTCACTATGGAAATGTTTGCACCGTTTCGATGATTCAAGATGAGCGGGCCCGAAAGGTTCTCCGTGTCGGCGCCGCCAGCCCCAACGATCATATGAACGTAAGCGCCGTCGGCGATCGTGGCATTCAAGAGATAGGTCCAAGCGGTGGGAATGTCGGGGAACGTCTGCGAAGGGCCGATCATGAGCGTGGTATCCGCTCGCACGAAGTACAACTCCCAATCGTTGTAATCGGTGGTTGGAAGGTTGCTCGAGGCGGACACCGCGTTCAGGGCGCGAAACGTATTGCCGGCGTATTGAATCTCGGCCCCCTTCTGATAGGAAGTGGTAGTGCTGAACACCGGCGGATTCGACTGGGCGACGCCGAGCGCAGAAAGAAGAAAAACAAAACCTATCCAAATCCACCGCATGTTTATTCTAAGCTCCCAACACCCAACACCCAACACCCAACGCCTCTCCGGCCCCCAAGGCTCAAGGCCTAATTTCCAAGGCCAATCTCCCCAACACCCAACCCCTACTGCGTATCCGCCGTCATCAGGGTCGAACTCGCCCCGACAGTCCAAGTGGTATACGTCGCGCCGATGGCATCGACCACGCTCAGATCATAGACTTCGACGTCCTTAATGAACGAAGTGGCGATTGTCGCTCCTTCCGCCTTCACATGGCTATTCTCGCTTGAGAGTATTCCCACAAAGTTGCTCGTAATCGTCGCACCGGACACGTCGATAAACCCCTGATCTCGCGCATAAACCCCATTGAGCTGATCCGATATCGTGGCCCCTACGGCGGTGATTACGCCTCCAATCGCCTCCAAGCCGTTGCCAGGGGAGGACTGATTGATCGTCAAATTGGTGAGCGACGCGTAGCCCCCATACACCGCTTCGACGCAGTCTAATGTGTGTGCGAAGCTGAGGTGGTCACCATAGATCGTCGCATTGGAGCCAGCTTCTAAACCTTCCCGACAGTTGAGGATTTCCACATACGACATTCCTGCCATGCAAGAGCCCTCGATCACCTGAATCCCATAAAGGGTTGCGGGCGGCGCGGGAGGCTTGATAGTCTTCTTGGTTTCGTACGTTCCTTGTATTTGGATCGGAACATCGCTCGTGCCATAGATTCCGCCAAAAGTATGGCCCCCGGTTAAGGCGAAGCCCGCCCCGTTGTCGGTGAAGTTAAACAAGATTGAATTCGCCGTCGTCGCGTCGGCGACGCCGATGGAAATGTGCTCCCCGTCCGCATGGTTAAGTAAGAATGGCTGAGAGTAAGTTTCTTCGTAGGTTGTGTCGACCTCGTCGTTTATCAGCAGATGCACGTAGGCGCCTCCGTCGATCGTCGCGTTTTGGATGTATGCCCATGCCGCCTGGAGGCTCGGAACCGTCCCATTTGGACCGATCATCAACGTGACATCCGCCCGGATGCGGTAAAGCTCCCAATTCGTATAGTCGGCGGTGGGCAGGGTCGACGATGGTGCGATCGCGTTGACCGCGCGAAACACATTGCCTCCGTATTGGACTTCGTCTCCACGCGCGTATCTCGAGCTTGTATCAAAGGTGGGAGGGTAGATCGATGGAACCCGCCTCGGCTGACATAAGCCTTGAACGCAAAGCAGGAGAACCGCGCAAGCCAAGAGTATTGCCTTTTGAAATCTTGCTAGCCCACCTTGGGCATAGGTAGCAATCGGTGGTGTGCGCATATCGTTCATTTTAGGATGTCGAATCGGTAAAGATTGCCGAATTGCCGTAATCTGCACTAGTAGTGTAAGTAGCGTCGATCGCGTCGACTGAGCTGTTGCCGGAAACTGACACATCGTCGAGGGCGGATCCAGAAATGGTTGCGTCTTCGGCCTTCGCGTGGCCGCGAAACTGGCAGAGGATTCCATATCCCGATCCGGTGATCGTGCTGCTCGAGACGTCGATGAAACCGTGGTCCTTGGAGTAAACGGCTGTGGGAACGTTCGTAAACGTCGCGCTCAGCGCCGTGATTTCGCCATCAATCGCCACGAGCCCGTTGTCGGAAATTGTTCCACCGTCCAAGTTCAAACCCGTAAACGAGATATAACCGCCATACAAGGCCTCGGCCGCGTCGACCACATCGGTGATGGTCACCGCATCGGCGTTGATCGACGAGCCGGGGCCCGCTTCTACGCCCTCCTGGAACGTGTCGATAGTAAGCTGATCAAGAGCTTCGAGGTGGGAACTGTCGTTAACTTGGACCCCGTACGTGGGGCTTGCGCTCACTACCCCTTTGAGTGTCAGTAGCGCATTGCCAAAGATGCCGCCGAAGGTATGCCCGCCACTAAGGAAGAACCCACTCGTTCCGCCAGTGAAGTTCAGCGTGGCGCCCCCGGCAATTGTCGATACCAACGCGATGTTGGCGCCAGAGCTATGGTTAAGACAAAAGCCGCCGGAAAAACTCTCGCTGTAGCCGACGGGCAAGGGCTCTTTGTGGCCTGTATTTGGAGCTGCGATGACAAGATGCAGGTAAGCGCCATCGGCAACCTTTGTGTTCTGAATGTAGTTCCAAGCGATTTGGAGGGTGGGAAAACTGTTGGCCGTTCCGATGATGAGCGAGGTGTTGGCTCTGACATAGATCATCTCCCAGTCCGAGTAGTCCTTCGTAGGATAGTTGCTTGAAGGAGACACGGGGCCAAGTGCGCGAAATGTGTTGCCGGCGTATTGAACTTGGTCGCCCTTCGCATACGCTTGCGAGGTGGCGAATTCGGGAGGGTAGGACTGGCATAGGCCAGACGCGCAAGCGAACAGGCAAAGTAGCGCCATGCAAACAAGTTTTCTGAGTTGGTTCAACGGATTCTCCCCCCGGCCGTGTCCAGGCGCTTAAGGCGACGGAATTGATATTATCCACCAATTCCGCCAGAGTTAACGGTAAACCAGTAATCCGCGATCAGGAGTGACTTCCGATTTGGTCGCGAAAAGCACCAACCTCGGACCGGCCGTGGGTTCCTGCGAGACTAAGCTTGGGAAACGGTTTACAGTTTCCGCTGAGGGCGCAAAGCGCCCATCAAGCCGCTTTTACCTTCGTTTCGCCAAAGGGCATCGGTTTGGCCGCTGCCATGAGATCCTTCGAAGTTTTGCCGTTGGTAGGCAACGCAGAAAACCCGATCTCCACGCGAACTGGGCTGTTCGCCGATTGGCGAGCGCTCATCCAGCCCGCAACCTTCTCAACCAACCGCTCGCGCACCGGACCAATCGTCTGCCCGGTGGATGGAAGGATGATTCCGAAGCCGCTTTCGCCCACCTTGCAGACGAGGTCGAGGCGCCGCAGGTTGTTCCGGCAGAACTCGGCCGCATCGGCCATGAAGTCGGTCACGCTGCGCGCCCCGTAATAGGTCTGAAGCGTATCCAGGCCTTGGAAGTTGAGCAAAACGACGCCTAACTCCTGACTCTGTGAAGAGGCCCGATGAACCTCTTCTTCGAGGCGGGTTTTGAAGAAAGCCTCGGTATAAGCGCCCGTAATCGGCTCGATCACTTCGTAGTCGATTTCGGAGGCTTGGCGGCGCAGCACACGGTCCTTCTCACCCTCGCTAACGAGAATTTTCCGGAGCTTGGCCAGGGACTGGCGCAAAATGTGGGATACGTAGTTGCAGGAGATGTTGAGCTTGGCGGCGATCTCGGTCTGGTTCATCGACTCAAAGTGGAACAGGATAAGCACTTCTCTTTCCAACTCTCGAAGCTGCTTCATCGCGTGCTCGAGAACGAGGCGATCCTCCAGGCTGAGTTGCTCTGGGCAGAACGCGGCCGCGTCGAGCTTTTCGACTTCGGTGTCTCCGTCTTCGTCGCTCTGGCTCGCCGAATCGAGGGACGCTACCTTCAGCATTTCCTGCGTTTGGTAAACCTCGCGGACGGCGGATTCGCTCAGGCCAAGATGCTCGGCGATTTCGCGCTCGGTGGGAACGCGGGCAAGCTCCTGCTGTAGCACGTTCTGGGCACGGACGACGCGGTGTCTAAGCTCTTGGAGCCACGCAGGATGTCGGATGGTCTGCGTTCGGTCTCGCAAGTAGTGCTTGATCTCTCCGGCCACCAGATAGGTGGAGTAGGTGTTAAAGCGCACGCCCGCTTCCCGGTCGTATTTCGTAAGGGCGTTTAGCAAGCCCACGAATCCCACTTGTACGAGGTCCTCGATCGGCTCGAGGCCTGCAAACCTTCTCGCAATCCGCTCCACCATGGGAGCGTACTGGAGAATGATAAGGTCTTTGAGGTCCCCGCGCGGATTCTCTAGGTACCGCAGCACAAGGGATTCAGGGTCCTGACTCCATTCATTTAATTCCGACATTCATCACTCCGTTGAACTAGCCCTCGCCGGTAATCCATTACCGGCGTTCAATCCATGGGAGGTCGGACCAACCCGCCCCGACTCTCCCCGCCTATGCAGTCATGCCGCAGCCAGCGGCTTTTGCTATTTAATGCCCGAGACAAGCTTAAACATTGGCGTCATAACCGAGATCGCGATGAATCCCACCACGCATCCCATGAAGATAATCAACATGGGCTCGATCATGGATGTCAAACCTTTGACGATCGCCTCAACTTCCTGGTCGTAAAAGTCGCCGACCTTGACAAGCATGTCCGAAAGTCGGCCTGATTCCTCACCGACGTCGATCATGCAGGTCACCATGTTCGGGAACAGACCCGATTTGGCAAGGGGCTCAGAAAGCTTCTGGCCCTCCCGAATGCTGTTGCGGGTGTTGTCGATCGCCTCGGCGAGAACCCTGTTGTTCAGGGTCTCTCCAACGATCTCCAAACTCCGCATCATGGGTACGCCGCTGCTGATCAAAGTTCCAAAGGTTCGTGTGAAGCGAGCGATGCTCATCTTGAGCGAGATCTCTCCAACGATGGGGAACTTCAGCTTCATATAGTCGATTTGATATCGACCCTTCGGGGTCTTGCCCCATTGCTTGAATGCTACAAAAGCGACGGCCGCGCCGATCAGGATCATCCACCAAGAGGATTGGCAGAAGTCTCCAATCGCGAAGAGCGTCTTCGTGACAACCGGTAGCTTGATGTTCATTCCGGCGAAGATCTCTTTGAACTTCGGCAGCACGAACGTGAATAGCGCGAACAACATGATCACCGAGAAGATGAGCACGAGGATGGGGTACATCATGGCGCCCTTGATCTTCGATCGAACTTCCGACTCGTATTCGAGGAACGCGGCAAGGCGATCGAGAATCTGATCCAGGATGCCGCCCACTTCGGCCGCGCGGATCATGTTGATGTAAAGCTTGCTGAAAACGTCCGGGTGCTTGGCCAGAGACTCGTTAAGGGTCAGACCTCCGCGAACGTCGTTCGTTACTTGCTCGAGCGCGGGCCTCAAAGCCGGGTCCTTCGTTTGATTGGTCAGAATGTCGAGGCACCGAAGGATCGGGATACCTGCGTCGATCATCGTTGCGAACTGGCGAGAAAAGATGACGATGGCCTTTGGCTTAACCTTCTTCTTTCCCCAACTGGATTTCAGAAGACCGGCGCTCTTGCCAACCTTTTTGATGTCGGTGCAGTGCATCGACTGGTCGCGAAGCTTCGACAGAACGAGCTGTTCCGTATCCGCCTCCATCGTGGCGTGAACGGTTCTGCCGTTTGAGTCGATGGCGGTGTATGCAAAATTGGGCATGCGTTAAATCCTCCGATTTCTCGGCTAGGGCCTGACGTCCGCAGGTCCAAGTTAGATAATCGGCAAGGCGCCTTGCGAACCCAACGGATACGGGGGCCAATACACGGGTTTTTTTCAAAAACGTGCTCAAGCCAATAGTCGACCGTGGAAGAACTAAAAAAGGGTTACAACATTGCCCGCGCTTATAGGCGTCTAAAAAGACGAGCAAAGATATGACCACATGGCGCAGAGGATTCTCGGCCGAGCTTTATTCCCGGATTCTGCTCGATCAGAACGAAGAAGAGGACGTCTTCGACGTTTGGGTGGCAAACGACGAGGAGCTGGAGTCGCTTGCAGGCGCGTTCGAGCGAATTCACCGATGCACGGTGATCCGTGACAGGGCGGGCTTTATCACCGTCTGCCAACCTCAAGCGGACATGGCGGCCCACTAGGTACCTTAAATCCCAATGAGCATAAAACCGCTCGAATGGGCGAAGGACAGCCTTCGTCTGCTCGACCAACGTGCCTTGCCCCACGAGGAAACCTGGCTCGACCTTAAAACCTGGGACGAAGTTGCCGAGGCGATACGGGACATGGCCGTTCGAGGCGCCCCGGCTATCGGTATTGCGGCCGCATACGGCATGGCTTTGGCGGCGATGAACGGCGCCGACCGTGAGGAAGCGCGCAAGGGGCTTGCCGCTTCGAGGCCAACCGCGGTCAACCTTTTTTGGGCCCTGGACCGGGTTTGCGCATTGCCCGAATGGACATTCGACAAGGTGCTCGCCGAAGCAAAAACAATCGAACTCGAGGACTTGCAATGCAATCTCGGCATTGGCCACAACGGCAACACTCTCTTATCCGAGAATCCGCGCATTCTAACCATTTGCAACACTGGCAGCGTCGCAACGGCGGGGCATGGAACGGCGCTAGGCATTATACGGACCGCGTTTTATGAGGGCAAGAACGTGTTCGTCTACACGTGCGAGACTCGGCCCCGGCTTCAGGGTTTACGCCTTACCGCTTGGGAGTTGCTCAAAGAGGGAATCCCGTTTCAGTCCATCGCCGACGGCGCGGCCGCCTCGCTCTTGAGAGCGGGAAAGGTTGACTGCGTAATCGCAGGCGCCGACCGTATCGCCGCCAACGGAGACACGGCCAACAAGATCGGAACTTACGCCCTGGCGGTCCTTGCCAAACACCACGGCGTGCCGTTTTACGTTGCAGCGCCGAGCTCGACCCTCGACCCCTCGATCCCCACCGGCGAACTCATACCCATCGAAGAACGCTCCGCTGAAGAAGTAACCCATATCGAGGGAGTCCAAATAGCGCCCGAGGGTTGCACCGTCTTCAACCCGGCGTTCGACGTGACCCCCGGCGACCTGATCGACGCGATCATCACCGAAGAAGCCATATTCCGCCAACCCTACGATTTCGGCGCCGAGAAGGCGACCGCTGGCCCAAAAAGCGCCGGACTCTGGGGCTAAAAAGGCTTCCGGAGCCCTGCGCGCTACGAGTCGCCGAGGCAAAACCGGGTAGCGGGCCTTGCATTCTTGGGGCGTGTGCGAGACATTTCCGGTTCGAGGGACCGCAGGCTATACCTTTAACCTTAAACCTTTTGCCTTTCACTTTTCAGTTTTCACCCCCCACCCGCTTTCACCTAAAACCAAACCCCTCACAAATTCCTCACACCACCCTGTTACAATCTGACCGTGCGGGTTCTCTTGGTGGAAGACGACGCGGTAATCGCGCGGCAGATCAAGTCCCTGCTCGAACGCGAGTCGTATAACGTGGAGCTTGCCAAAGACGGCGAAGAGGGCCTCGACCTTGCCTCGATAGGCGGCTACGGGCTGGTCGTGCTCGACATCATGCTTCCAAAGCGGGACGGCTGGAGCATTTGCTCTGAGATACGCCGCCACAAGGACCCCGTGCCGATTCTGATGCTCACCGCGCGCGACTCGGTGGACGACCGCATACGCGGTCTCGAAGGCGGGGCGGACGACTACCTGCCCAAGCCTTTCGATGCTCGCGAGCTTGTGGCGAGGGTCAAAGCGCTATTGAGAAGAGACAAAGTCCACCGCACCGGTGTGATCAGCATCGCGGACATGGAGATCGATACGAACGCGCACACCGTGAAGCGCGGCGGGGCCCTGATCGATCTGACACCCCGCGAGTTCACCCTCCTCGAAGCCCTTGCTAGAAACCAGGGCCGGACCCTGACGAGAACGGTCATCCTCGAATCCGTGTGGGACAACGACGAGAGCCTGGAGAACACGGTCAATTTCCATGTGGCGTCACTCAGAAAGAAAGTGGACGCGCCGTTCGAGCCAAAGTTGATCCACACCGTTCACGGAATTGGCTACGTTCTGCGAACCATGGATGAAAGCTGATGTGGACACGCACCCTGCGAGGTCGATTGACCCTCTGGAATCTGGGAGTTCTCACGCTAACGTTGATCTTGTTCGGTCTCGTTTTGAACTATACGAACCGTCAGCGTCTGGCAAGCGAGATCGATCGCGACGTTCTTCAGCGTGCGCGGCAGGCAGCTAATCCGCCTCCGCCACCACCTGGATTCGGGCGCGGAAATCGAGACGGAGATGGCCGATTGCCGAGGGCGGATTCGCCTCCGCCGGGGCCCCCGGAGGAAGGCCCGCCCCCGCCCAACGACTCGTTCGGCAACCTTCGCCGCCCGGAACGGTTTACAACCGAAGGGAAGTTGCGGGGTCAATCCGGTCGCGCGGTTTTCAGTTCCGCGTTGTTGGCGCAGGCCCTCCAGGGCGAAGAGGTTCTCGGGGATGCCCGCCTTGACGGAGTCCATGTGAGAGTCGCCGCCGCGCCAATGCGCCGCGACGGCCATATCGACGGCGCGGTCGAAACGGCCCGCGACCTTACCGATTTCGACTCACTTTGGCAGGGGCAGACGCTAACACTGGTGGTGCTCATTCCACTCGCGGTCTTAGTGGCGGGGTTGGGCGCCATGTTCCTAACTAACAAAGCGCTCAGGCCGATCGCAGATGCAACCGAGACCGCTTCTCGAATTTCGGAGCAGGAGATGTCTACCCGGCTGGCTGTCCAGGGCGCAGACGAACTGGCCCAACTTTCGGGCACTTTCAACGGAATGCTCGACCGGCTCCAAGCTTCTTTCGAGAAGCAGAAGTTGGCCTACGCAGAACTTGAAAAGGCCTACGAGAACCAAAGGCGTTTTACCGCCGACGCGTCTCACGAGCTTCGAACTCCCCTCACGAGGCTGAAGCTCGCAACCGGCACTGCTTTAACCGAAGCAGGCTTGCCGGATATGGTTCTTGAATCTCTTCATATCGCCGACCAGTCCGCCGACTCGATGTCGAAGATCGTGAATCAGTTGCTTCTTCTATCCAAAGCCGACGCCGGCCAGTTGGGGCTAGTCATGGCCCTCTTGGACCTGAGAACCATCGCCGCCGAATCCGCCGACGCGATGCCCAAGCGCGAGCCCCCTTTATGCGTCAAACTCGCCGACACTCCCGTCATGGTGACCTGCGACGAGGACCATTTAAGGCGCGTTATTCTGAACCTGCTGCACAACGCTTACAAGAACACACCCGAGGGGAAGGATGTCGAACTCAGCGTGGCCATCGAGGATGGCCAGGCAGTACTGCGTGTCCGCGATCAGGGAAGGGGAATCGCGCCAGAGCATCTGCCTAGGCTAGGGGAAAGGTTCTATCGGGTGGACCCGGCCAGGTCGCAAGCAGAAGGGGGCGTAGGCTTGGGCCTATCAATCTGCCGAAGCATCATTGAAGCCCACGGTGGGACGATCGAGTTCAAGAGCCGGGTGGGAGTAGGCACGATTGTTATCGTAAGACTTGGGATTGGAAAGGCTTAAGGTGAAAGGATGGAAGTGGGAAGTGCAAGGTTGCAAGTGGGAAGTGAAAGGTGAAAGGACCAGAGCCGGAACTCCAAATCGTTCACTTTTGCCTTCACCTACATCCTATAACCTTTTACCCATAGCCTGCACCTCCAACTTTTTCCGCTTTTCCTCCCTTCCTCACGACTTCCTAATATTCTTTCCTTAGAATGGAGTCGTACAAGAGCCACAGGCTCAACGAAAGGAGAACATAGAAATGAAAACGACGAAAACACTGGCCCTTATCGCGGCCATCGTCATGGTTGGCGCGGCTTATGCGCAGGATGCGGGGGGCCCCCCTCCCCCAGGAGATCAAGGTGGCGCCCCGAGCGGGATGGGCCGCGGACCCGGCGGGCCAGGCGGAATGCGACATGGCCCCCGCATGGGCGGGCCAATGCTGCTGAACGTTAAAGAGGTCCAAAAGGAGCTCAAACTTTCGGATGACCAAATATCTCAGATCAAGGCTCTGATGCCAATGCGGCGCGGCCCTATCCAACAAGGCGACGAGCCACCCACGCCGCCAAAGCGCCTCACTCGTGAGGAGATGGACGCAAAGCTGAAGAGCATCCTCAGCACGGACCAGTTCGCTCGCTTCCAACAACTGATGCTTCAGGCTCAGGGGCCGATGGCATTCGGCCGTCCCGAAGTCCAGGAGAAGCTAGGGCTGACAAGCGACCAGAAGTCCAAAATACGAGAGATTATGGATGCGGACAGACAAACGCCGCCGCCCACCCCAGGCGAGCAGAGCGATCTCCGCAAGGCGATGAAGGAGCGCCGCGAGAAACTCGAAAGGGAGGTCACGGCCGTCCTGACCGACGACCAGAAGGCGACTTGGAAATCGATGATTGGCGCCAAGTTCGACTTCCCCGCGATGCGGCGAATTCCCGGAGGGCGGGGCGGCCCTGGTGGCCATGATGATGGCCAGGGCGGCCCGCCCCCGATGGACGGCGGCGGTGGCCCACCACCACCCCCACCTTCTGGTGACGGCGAGTAGCCGAATCCGAAGGGTATGCGTCAAGGGCGTGGGGCCGAAAGGACCACGCCCTCCAATTTCTGAACAAATCGGCGGCCCCATCGTTTTCACCCTTCGTGAAACCGATTATCATAACCCTCGCCATAGCGGCCTGTGTAATGGCCTTTGCTCAGCAACCTCAAAGCGGCCCTCCGAACGCGGGTCCAACGGGCGGCGCCCCCGCTCTTCGCTCGATCAATAAGCCCAACGAACGCGGACGCCTCCTTGAGATGCCTGCCGTTCAGGAGGATCTTCAGCTAACCGACGCCCAAAAAGATCAACTGAAAGCCCTGCTGGCCAAGAAGGCGGACAGCACCGTACAAACCACTCCGGTCAACGTCAACCAGCAGATCAAGGAAATCCTCACCAAGGATCAACTGAAAAGACTCGAACAGATTCGTCTGCAAATCGCCGGCCTCATGGCCGTCGTCCAGCCTCGCATCGCCAAGAAGCTTGAGTTAACCGATCAGCAGACGCAACAGATTCAGACGCTCGTTCAAAAGGCGAAGCAGGATCTGAAAGCGGAAAGACCCAAGCCCAAGCACGCTGGTCTCGAGCTGAGAGAGAAGGTCGACCCGCAAATCCGGCCAATCCTGACCCCCGCGCAACTAACAGCCTGGGACACGCTGGTCGGCAGACCGTTTGTGCTAGAAAAATAGGAAGTAGGAAATAGGAAGTAGGAAGGAGGAAATAGGATTTAGGAAATAGGAAGTAGGGAGTAGGCAGGCTGCGGTTTGGGTGAATGTATTTGGCCGAGCCTTAGGGCTACCTCCTGTTTCCTGTTTCCTGTTTCCTGTTTCCTACTTCCTCCTTCCTCCTTCCTATTTCCTTCTTTCTAACCTCACGCACCTGAGCCCCTCGGCAAGGGAGAATCCGCTTCGTAAGCCATCTCGTTCGGCCCTGGATTCGACCATTCCAATGATCCCGGTCAGGTGCTCTCCGTAAAACTGGCTCTTATGGATTGTAAGCAGTGCCTGTTTGGCGTCCCACTGGTCTGTAATGTCGAAAAAGTGGTTTGGCGCGTTGGTTTGAAACATGAGCACCCACAAGGGAAGGCCGCTTTGGACGGCGGCTTCCATGGCCATCTGGCCCGAAACTCTATGGTCACGGTGTGACATGCGCTCCGGGAATTCGCCGTCGAAGCACAGAATGTAGTCGGGCCGAACCCGTTCGATCGCTCCTAGAATCGACGTCACGATTTCCGGAGACGGCCGCATTCTGCCGTCGGGCCTTCCTAGGAAAAGGACATCCTTGCCACCCCAAGCGGAAGCCTCGTTCAGAGCCTCGATTCGTCGAACCCGCCGGTTTTCCTTCCAGTCCTCGAACGGATAGTAGCCCTTGTCCCCGTCGGTGCAGATAACTTGATGAATCTCGGTGCGGCCCCCCGCAAGCCGGGTTATCAATCCGCCGATGTAAAAAGAGGAATCGTCAGGATGCGCAGTGACGATGAGAACCTTTGCCCGGCCGGAGAATAAGAGCTTCGAATCCGGATCGACCGGAGGATTGGCGCTGTTGGGCTTTTTGGGTATTAGGTCGAATTCGTAGGGCTGATAAACGTAAAACGCCCACAGGAGCGCAAGAAATCCGCCATAGAACATGAGGCGGCCCCGTAAAGCGCGTTCTTTGCGGCGCTTCTTGTCTTCGTCGGTTTCCACCCCACCATCTTACGCGGCCTGGGGTATTACCGTGTATTTCAAGATTGCTTTAACGAGGTCAGGCGGGTTGATCGGTTTCGTGGCATGCTCGTCCATGCCTGCCGCTAGGCAGGTTTCCCGGTCGCCTGGCATGGCATTTGCGGTCAAGGCGACGATCAGCACGTGCGTTCCCGTTTCCTGCTCCTTCACCCTAATCTCGCGGGTCGTCTCGTAGCCGTCCATTTCCGGCATGTTGCAGTCCATGACGATCGCGTCGTACCTGCCGGCCGCATATTTCTCTAGCACTTGGAATCCGTTCGATGCCGCGTCGACGCTCGCCCCCATCTTCTCGAGCATTCTTTTTCCCATTTTTTGGCTGACCTCGTCGTCCTCGGCAAGAAGGATTCGGAAGTTCTCGAGGGGTCGCCCCTCGGGGATCCTGGATCCCATGGTTGTTCTTGCGCCCATAGAACTGGCGGCTCGCGAGATGGCCTCGCAGAGAGGAAAACGACGGATTGGTTTGCTTAAGCAGGTGAGCTTTCCTTGCAAAGTTCCGGGCAAGGTGGGCGCCAACTCTCCAACCGGCATCAGCAATACCACGTGAGCAGAGGATCGATGAACCAAGGACTTGATGCCAAACATCGCTTGAAGCGGGTCGGTGTCCTCGACGTTGGAGTCCAGAATGACGGTGTCGATTGGCGCCGGTCCCTGAAGCAACTCCATTGCTCCCGTCCAGGTCTTCGCCTCGAACACGTTCGCTCCCCAACTCGTCAATCTCTGGCGAAGAGCTTCGTAGGTCACCTCGTGTGATTCCACGATCAAGATGTTCTTCTTTTCAAGCTGCTCGGGCCCGGCAAACTCGGAGACGCACGAGCCAAATTCTAGTTCGAAGGAGAAGCAAGTCCCCTTGCCTACTTCGCTATCCAGCTTCATTTCGCCGCCCATCGCTTCGATGAGGCGCTTGCTGATCGTAAGGCCAAGGCCGGTGCCGCCAAATTTGCGCCTTGTGGAGCCGTCGCCCTGCGTAAAGCTCTCGAAAATCGCTTCTTGCCGATCCTCGGGAATTCCGATCCCGGTGTCTTGTACCGAAATGCGGACGCGCACCGTTTCACAGGTCTCATCCGTAACCTGGGCTCTGAGGACGACCTCGCCCTCTTGCGTGAACTTGATCGCGTTGCCTGCGAGGTTGATAAGCACCTGGCGCAGGTGCTGGGCGTCGCCAAATACGTAGGGCGCCAGCACGGGGTCGACCGCGACCACAAACTCTAACCCTTTTTCGTGAGCGGTAGGCGCCAGGAGCTCCGCCACATCTTCCAAGATGCCGCAAGGGTCGAACTCCGCCTTTTCGACGAGCAGCTTGCCGGATTCGATTTTTGAAAGGTCGAGGATTTCGTTGATGAGCGTAAGCAGGGTGTCCGCGCAGTTCTTGATGACTCCCACGTACTCGCGCTGGCTCTCGTCGAGCTCCGTGTAGAGCAATAGGTCCGCCATTCCCATCACGCCGTTCATCGGCGTTCGGATTTCGTGGCTCATATTCGCCAGGAACTCGGACTTCATGCGGCTGGCCGATTCGGCTTCCTCTTTGGCGGCGACAAGTTGCTTGTTTGTCTCCCGGAGAAGAGACGCCTCTTTCTGGGACCATTCCAACTCGTGCCGTAGTGCCGCTCGGCGAATTTTCTGATCTAGATCTTCTTTCGCCTTTTCGAGTCCAAGTTCGGTCGCTTTTTCGAGGTCCTCGAACGCCGGTTCGAACATTTTCAGAACCTTGTGGGCTTGGGATCGAAGCTCGTAAATGCGCCGCATGAAGGGTTGTCCCTTCAACTCCTGCGAAAGGGATAGCGCGTAGTTCAGGCTCTCGAGCGCTTTTTCTGGCCGGTTCATCTTCAGGTAGACGGAACCCAGATCGCACAGCGGTTCGGGCATTTGACCGTGATGGTTCGTCTTCTTGAAGCTCTCCATGGCCCGGTGGACCATTTCGCTGGCCGCGTCGTCTTCTCCTCGCGAAGCGACGACGATCGATTTATTCGATAGCAACAGAGCCCAATAGAACGGCTCTTTTTCTTCGCCGGTAAGCTCGAGCCCCCGGTCGATGTAAACCAGCGATTCCTCAAAGCGGGCAAGCTCGTTCAAGCAGCCGCCAATGTTGTTGTAAAGCAGGATGAGGGTCCGCTCGTCGCAGTGCCTTGCGTGATTTTGGAGGAGCTCCTCGTAGAACTCGGCCGCCTTCTGGTATTGGCACTGAACGGCGTAGATGTATCCGATATTGACGCCGGTGTACGAAATATCGGTCGGCAAATCGTGTTCCTCGGAAAGCTTGTAAGCCTTGACCAAGAACTCAATGGCCGTGCTGTATTCACCCATGTCCGCGTGGCAGAGGGCCAGTTGGTTTATCGCACGGACATAATGGTGAGGCGCGTTGAGAGTCTCCAGAACCTCAACCGCTGCGGAGACGAAATTGAAACCTTCGACGAGGTTGGATACGCGCCGGTGGCATGCGCCCAGGTGGTAGCTGAGGACCGCGATTTTCAGGTTGTCGGCGCAGCCGTTCGCTTCAACGAGAAGCTCCTGGATCTGCGATATCGCTAGCTTGGGATCCTTCGATCGCAAGGCGTCGAGCCGCGCAACCAGTTTGTCGAATGCCTTTTGGCTGGTCAGCCACGATCTTACGGACGCGCTCATGCCGAAATAACCACCTTCCCAATCGCTCCAAGGGAATCTTCGGAAGTTGAGCCGGGCATCCGCAAACAAACAGGCAATGTTGCGGGCAAGGGGTTATGGCGCGGTCCACTATTCTATCAGACTCGTCGCGGATCACTTCAACCCCCAACCCCACACTCAACACTCAACACTCAACGCTCAACCCCCAACCCCACACTCAACACTCAACACTTCAACACCCAACACTCAACGCCCAAGGCCCAGGGCCCAAGGCCCAATGCCAAACCCCTACCCTTCCAAGCTCTCATACTTGTCGCGAAGAGAACTCACTACAGCGGGGTCGGCGAGGGTCGTCGTGTCTCCCAACGCCCGCCCTTCGGCAACGTCGCGTAGGAGGCGGCGCATGATCTTTCCGCTCCTTGTCTTTGGAAGCTCCGCCGAGATGATCACGTCGTCGGGACGTGCGATAGGCCCGATTTTCTTGGACACGTGATTCTTGAGCTCTTCGATGAGCCCGTCGTGCTGGGTGTAGTTAGACCGGATTATAACGAACGCCGAAATCGCCTGCCCCTTGAGTTCGTGAGTCTTCCCGATAACGGCGGCCTCGGCTACCGCAGGGTGGTCTACCAGCGCGGATTCCACTTCCATCGTGCTGATGTTGTGGCCCGCGACGAGCATGATGTCGTCCACGCGTCCCAGCAGCCAGAAATATCCTTGCTCGTCGAGCTTGCAGCCGTCTCCCGCGAAATAGCAGCCGTCGAACCGCGACCAGTAGGTTCTCTTGAATCGCTCGTGGTCGCCATAGATCCCCCGCAGCATGGAGGGCCAGGGGTGCTTCAAAACCAAGTAGCCGCCTACCGAGCCCAATGCCCGGCTTGCAAGAACGCCTTCGAGGTGCGCCGGCATGAGGTCCACCCCTTCGTCGTTCAGGACTCCCGCAACGATTCCCGGAAGGGCCTGCGTGGCCGAGCCTGGCTTCGTCGCAGTAATTCCCGGGAGCGGAGAGATCATGATGGCGCCAGTCTCGGTTTGCCACCAAGTGTCGACGATGGGGCATCGTTTGCCTCCGATGTGTTCCTGGTACCACATCCATGCTTCGGGGTTGATCGGTTCGCCGACCGAACCGAGAAGTCTCAGGCTGCTCAGGTCGCATCTCCATGGATATTCGTCGCCCCACTTCATGAACGCTCGAATCGCGGTGGGCGCCGTGTAAAGGATCGTGACTTTGTGTTTTTCGATCAGTCTCCAGAAGCGGTCCTTGTCGGGCGTGTCTGGCGCCCCCTCGTACATCACAACGGTAGCGCCGTTCGACAGCGGTCCGTAAACGATGTAGCTGTGGCCGGTTACCCAGCCACAGTCCGCCGTGCACCAAAAGATGTCCGATTCCTTGAGGTCGAAAACCATATTCGCGGTCGCGGTAACCCCGGTGAGGTAACCGCCAGTGGTGTGCACAATGCCCTTTGGCTTGCCGGTGGAACCGCTCGTGTAGAGAATGTACAGAAGGTCTTCGCTCTCCATGTGCTCGCAAGGGCACTCCGTGGATTGCGAATTCACTAGGTCGGCCCACCGCACGTCGCGCCCCTCGACCCAGCTTCCCAGGTTGTAGTCGGGCGTCGCCAGGCCGTTGTTGAGGCTGCCGGGGGCGCCAGTTCGTTCGAGAACGAGCACTTTTTCGATGGTTGGACACCCGAGTTCGATCGCGTCGTCCACCGTCTTCTTGAGCGCGACGATGTTGCCGCGTCGCCAGCCACCGTCGGCGGTGACCACGATTTTGGCTTCGGCGTCGTTGATCCGGTCGAAAAGCGACTCCGCGCTAAACCCGCCGAAGACCACGGAGTGCGCCGCCCCGATTCGTGCGCAGGCGAGCATGGTAAATGCCAGTTCGGGCACCATCGGCATGTAGACGCACACCCGGTCCCCCTTCTGCACTCCAAGCGCTTTCAGCGCGTTGGCCACGCGCGAAACTTCTTCTCGCAGTTGGGAATACGTGTAGGTGCGCACGTCTCCCGGTTCTCCTTCCCAGAGAATCGCGACTTTCGAGCTGCGCTCCGAAACGGCGTGACGGTCCACGCAGTTGTGGCAGGCGTTTAGCTTTCCGCCGACGAACCACTTGGCGTCAGGCAGGTTCCATTCGAGTGCGGTGTGCCAGGGTTGGAACCATTCGAGTTTGGAAGCCCAGTTCTCCCAGTACTTGACAAAGTCCTCCGAGGCTTTGCGGTAGATGGCTTGGTCGTGGAAGTTCGCTTGGGCGACGAACTCGGCGGACGGCGGGAACGAGCGGTGTTCGGCAAGAAGCGTACTGATGGTTTTTGGCGAAGACACGATGGTTAACCTCTTAGTTCGGGAAACGTGCTACGATTTTATCGGATTAGAGATGGAAGGGGAACTGTGAGTATGCAATGGTTTTAATCGTGCCGTTCGAAGGGTTCCCCGCCGCCGCCAAAACGTTCGGGGCCAAGGAAGTGTTTGTTTCGCCCAGGGGAACCGGCACGATGATTACAGTGGCAAAGCCCGACAAGGCCTGGGTGCTTTCGGCGATCTCGCCCGACCCTCTCGCCGCAGTCGAAAAGCTCCTAAAGGCTGACGGTTTTGCGGTTTCGCAGGGGCTTTGGACGCACGTAGCCGAATCCACCACTTTAGCCGGACACCCAATTCAGGAAGCGTTCATTGCCGCCGTTTCCTACAAATGCGACGGCCCCAAGCAGGGGCTTTGGATGGACGCTTATCCCAGTAGGCCCACCGACCAGATCGTCCTTCGCGCGATGTACGACGAGTTCATAGCGAACGAGGAGATAGACGCGGTGGGATATGAGGAGTTTCTCGTTCATGCAAAGCCGAACGTCGTCATTCTTGGGCCAGACGAAATTGCCACGTTTCTTATGCTGAAGCAGGACTGCTGATGGTTCGTATCACGTGCATGATTCGGCCTCACAAGCTCGAACAAGTTAAGTCCGCAATTGCTTCCCTCGGTGTTTCGGGGCTGAACGTGACCGATGTTCGCGGCGTTGGCAACTCGCCCGAGAAACCAAGCTGGTTCGCTGGCGAACAGCATTTGGTGGCCCTTCCTATCAAGGCCAAACTGGAAGTTATCGCGCCGGACGAACTGAAAGACGCCTTGGTGGAGTCCATCGTTCAGAATGCGCGGACGGGCGAACCAGGCGACGGTAAAATATTTGTCGAGAAGATCGTCGACGCGATTCGAATCCGGACCGCCGAACGCGGCGATTCAGCAGTTTGACCGGTACTCCGACGGCGTTCTGGGCGTTACAATGACCTAGACGCGAGGCTCTTATGTTTATCCCAATTCTCTTGGCCGCCTTTGCCATTTCCGCGCCCCCGATGATCGTAACTCCCGACATCGCCGATGGCGACGTCATCACGCAGAAGAAATCGATCAAAGTTCTCGTGCAATCAGACGCCATTGTTACCCAGGTCGAGTTCTACGTGGACGACGATCTGAGAGACACGGCGACGGCAACGCCTTACACTTTTACCGTCGACCCGCTCATGGAGAAGGACGGCGATGAAAAGCTGACCTTTACCGCTTACAACACGGACGGCGCGAAGGCGACCAAGTCCGTCACCGTGAAGGTGGATAGCGGCGCCTCAAAGGGAGCTGAAGCGAACACAAAGATTGCCAAGGATTTCATGACCGATAGCAAATGGGACGATGCAATCTATGCGGCCCGTATCGCCCTAAAGGCGAACTCCAGCTACGTTCCCGCTCAACTGGTTCTCTCCCATGTTTTCCTTGCCAAGAAAGTTTACGACAAGGCCCAGGAGTTTGCGGAAGACGCGCTGAGGTCGAATCCAAACCTTCCCGAGGGCTTGGAATTGATGGCCACTATCCAACTCGAACGAGCCTTCAACAGCTATTCGTCGGGCGGTAGCCGAACCGCGTTCATGAACTCAATGTCGGATGCGATCGAAAGCGCGATCGCGGCCCGGAAGAAGGTCCTCGACATCGAGTTCGACAAGCTGCCGGCTCAGGGGACTGGAGACTTTGTTCAATACGGTCGCACCGCCATCGCGGCCCGCCACTACAGCGCGGCCATTTCAGCGTTGCAGCCCGAGTTTAACTCGAAATTCACCACTATCTTAGGAAACCTGATAGGGTACGCGCAGCTCAGGCTTGGCCGTTTTGACGACCTACAACACACGCTCGAGCTGATGAAGACCTATAAGACCGCCGACGGCTACTCGTATGCCTTATGGGCCGTTTTGAGCGAATACAAAGGCGACGAAAAAGGGGCTGACGACAACATGCGCGAGGCCATTTTGGACAAAGTGGGCGACCTCGGAGTGCAGACCGCCCAGGCTTACATAGCGCTGAGGCGTGGCAATATCGGCATACTTCAGGGGCTCGCGGCGCACCTCCAGCAGGATGCCAGTAACCGCCCGGAGGTCAGCTACTACCTGGAGATTTTGCTACACCGTTTGGGACGCTACTTTGATTCCGATCGGGAGTTTCAAGATACGGTTCTCAATGAGCCGTTGAGCTTCATGATGTACGTCGAGCGTGGAAACGAGGCGGTCGAAAAAATCATCTCCAAGCGCGAAACCGGCGACGCGTTCGCCTACGACACCGCCGTGGCGCGCCGCATGTACGGCGCGGCCCTTGCCGCCAAGCCCGACTCCGTGGAGGCCCTCACCGCTGCCGCGACCTTGGACTTGATGCTTAGCAAATTCAGTCAAGCCCGAAACGAGATCGATGCCGCCATGGCCGCCAACAAGGGATTCAGCGCGGCTTTCTATTGCGCGGCGAGCATCTATATCTCTCTTTCCTACAACCTGCACAGCGAAGCCGACACGATTAAAGCCCAAGCGACTCTAGGTGTGGACCCGGAAACCCAAATCCTGATCGATCAGCGTAACAAAGCGGCCGACGATATGAGAAAGCTGGCTTATGATCTTTTCGCCACGGCGCAAAAGCTGGATACTCCCCGGTTGGGCGGCGGCCAAATGCCAAGAACCGCGGACGTTTTTCCCTATCTGTACAGGTATGGAATGCTGCCGGTAATCACGCCGCCAAGCGGGTGATTGGTGAAAAGCGGGTGTGAATAACTATGGAGTGCGGCGATTCCTTCGCCGCTTTGAACGAGCCGATCCTTCGGCGGTCCGGCTTGAGCAACCAACTTCAAACCTTTGCTAAGACCGAAGTATCATGAGGCATGGTGGCCCTGGATGCGTTAATGCTGGCCGCTCACGCGAACGCGTATCTCGCGGGTAACCGGTTCGGCCTCGCCGACAACTACTGGTACCCGACAGTTGCAACCTTGCAGGCTCGGCTGGGGCTGAGCATAGTGGCCAATGAACCAATCGTCTGGTTCCAGAACCTCGGGGAGCGTGGCTACCTTCGAGCTGGCATCTTTGTCTCTGACGGTATTAGAGCAAGGGACATCCGGTTGGTTGGGATTGCGGGGTTCCAGTATTGGGGGATCGAAACGGCATCTTCCGAAAGCAGCACACTGTGGTTTCACTCGTCAATCGGTTCACGGAGGGACGAAGCGAACCCGCCAAAGGTTTACCTCGCCGGTTACCCCAGGCCACCCGACTGGCCTGGTCTGGGTGAAAATGCGGAAGATGCCGAACGCGACCTCCGGGCAATCCTTCTCCGCATGAGCGATTTCGATCGAAATAAGGGGCGAGGGTGGTTCCACCCTCTGGCTGAACATGCGCTGAGGGAGCTGGATGGGCATCGTCCATTCGATCCCGTCATCGAAGGGTTGTTCCCCGATGGCGTCTATCCCGAATCGTCGTACCGCCTTGCTACTGCCGTCTGGCACGTGTTTACCGGCGAAGGATTTGGATCTTGGTGGGACCAAGGCTATAAGGACCCCGAAACCAACCGCGAGTTCCGTGAAATGTCGGGCTCTTATAACCTGGCGATGCACGCCGCCATTTGCGCAGCATGCAACGTGGATCTTCTTTGTAAGGGGCCATAGAGCGAGAAAGGTGAATCCGAAGACGTTTCACTTCTCATCTATCACCTTTCACTTCCCACCTTATCACCCTCCGTTAGCTTGGCGCCCCTTCCGTCGGTTCCAGCGCGTCCTCTGTCTCCCTCGGAATGAGAAGAATGCCCTCGTCCGAGTCGTAGTCGAAGAGCTCGGCATAGCGGCCCCAGTTGACCGCGGTGTCGAACTGGTTCCTCGCCTCCTCCTCGCTGTAGTTCTCGTCCAGGATGTCGAGAATGAACTCGTCCTTGATTTGGCCCGTACGGGAGCTTTCCAGGCAGTGGTAAATCGTCCGAACGAGCGGCGCCTTGTCTAGCGCGTGTTCTTTGAAAATTGCTTTGGCCTGCTCAACTTCAGCTTGGGCAAAGGCTTCGCCTTCAGCGGTGACGGTGACGTCGCCGTCGTGAATCTGAGCGAGCCCGAGGAGCACCGCCGCATCGAGAATCGGCAGAAGGTCGTCCGCCTCTATCCTGAGGCGGTCGGAGAGTACGGCGACGTCTTCCGGCCCGCCATATTCGATCACCAACTCCAACAAACCGCTGATGGCGCCCGGTCGTGCGTGCGGCAGTGGGCTGACGTCCAGTTGGCCAACCCCCGCGCCAACTCCTGCCGGAGTGATCTTGGTGTCGGGGTTGGTCATGATGGTGTACACATGGTCGGCCATGGCGCGGAAGTCGCGCGAGTTGCGTTCGCGCGGCCTGCACAGCTCGACCTGGATCTCGCCCCGCACCCGGCCCGGGTTGGAGCTGAGAATCAAAATCCGGTCGGCGAGCATGATCGCCTCCTCGATGTTGTGGGTCACCATGATCACGCCTTGCGCCGGGAAGTTGTCGCTCTCCCAAAGGTCGGCGATCTCGCCTCGAAGGTTCTCGGCCGTGAGCACGTCCAGCGCGCTGAACGGCTCGTCGAGCAGCAAAAGCTTTGGGCGAACCACGAACGCCCGCGCAAAGCCCACCCTCTGCTGCATACCGCCCGAAAGCTCCTTCGGATAGGCCTTTTCAAACCCCTCGAGACCCACCATCCGAATCGCCTCTTGCGACCGCTTCCGCGCCTCCTTCTTGTCCAGTTGCAGAGCTTCAAGCCCCAGTTCCACGTTCTCCATCACCGTCAACCACGGGAGCAGCGCAAAACTTTGAAACACCATGGCGACATCTGGGTTTGGTCCCGATACGGGAATGCCGCTGCTGACCACCATCCCCTTGGTGGCTTGAATAAGGCCGGAGACGATGCGCAAGAGCGTGCTCTTGCCACTGCCGCTTCGGCCGAGCAGGGCCAGGATTTCGCCCTTGCTTACGGTCAGGTTCACGTCGTCCAGCACGGTGAACGACCCGCCCGATTCCGGTCGCGGATAGGTCTTATTGACGCCCTCCACGGAGAGAAGGACTTGGCTCGGTGCTTTATGGAGTGTGGATGCCATATTTCTTATCCTAAGCGATAGCGTGACTCGGCTAACTTGAATAGCCTTCGCCAAAACAAGCGGTTAATTCCGACTACGTAAAACGACATCACGGTAACGCCGAGAATAACTCGCGGCACGTCGCGTGGATCGGTGAAATGCGCGATGTATTCGCCCAGTCCCGGCGCGGTAAGGGGCTTGCCCTTCCACGTCACCACTTCGGCCACGATGCTCGCGTTCCAGGCGCCGCCGGAGGCCGTTATCGCGCCCGTCACCCACGCCGGGAAAATCGCCGGGATGATGAGCTTCTTCCAGAGATGCCAGCCGCGCATCCCGAAGTTCCTCGCCATTTCGCGCAGGTCCGTGGGAACGGACATGGCGCCCGCGATCGTGTTGAACAGGATGTACCACTGCGTTCCCAGCGCCATAAGAAGAATGCTTCCCCAGCTAAGGCTCACGTGATACTTTATGAAGATAACCGTCGCGGCGGGAAACAGGAAGTTGGCAGGGAAGGATGCCAGAAACAAGACGATCGGCTGAGCAGCCTGGGCCAACTTGTTGTTGAAGCCTATCCAAACCCCGATCGGAGTCCACACGATAGTGGCCAAAACGACGATGCAAAGAACGCGCCCTAACGTCAGCGCGCCCAGATAGGCGCACTTCAGCACCTCGCTGCCGTGAACCTCTCGGTCGATGAACCGAAAGCCGAAATAGACTCCGGCCATAATCATCGCGCCGATCAAAATGCCGAAAATCACGTCGTCGTTGAGCCATTTTTGAGGCTTCGGCCTGAAACGATCGGGGAAATGGATTTTCGGCGCGCTGACGTGCACTTTCGGCACTCGTCGAAAAGTCCTCCGGACAAACCTGCTGAACTGTCTCGGAACCTTCGACGAACGGATGAGGTCGAGCATCCACGAGCGGGGCGGGTCGCCGCTCGAGCTCCTTTCCACCTTGAATTTCTCGGACCAGGCCACCAACGGTCGCCAAAAAACTTGGTCCACCACCACGATCATCACCGCCATGGCAAGAAGAGCCCATAGCAGTGCGGGGGTGTTCCCGTCGTCGACCGCCTTCTTTACGTACGAGCCGATTCCAGGCAGGGTGTACGTGTCCTTGTCGACAGTTAGAGCTTCGCTAACCGCGACGAAGAACCACCCGCCTCCGAAGCTCATCATGGCATTCCAAACGAGCCCTATCATGGCCGTAGGCACTTCGATGGTGGTGAATCTCTTCCACTTTGAAAGCCTGAAGATCGTGCCCGCCTCCTCCAACTCGCGCGGCATGGTGATTAGCGAGTGATAGAAAGAGAACGTCATGTTCCACGCCTGGGCGGTGAACACGAGAAACACGGAAGCGCATTCGAGTCCCAACAAGCTGCCGCGAAAAAGGGCAATGAAGCCGGTGATGGTGACGGTCAAAAACCCCAGAACAGGGACCGATTGAAGCACGTCCAGAATCGGAATGAGCACTTTCTCGGCCCGCTTGCTTTTTGCGCAAGCATAGCCGTATGTGAGCGTGAAAACGAGCGAAAAGAAGAGCCCGAGAAACATGCGCAGGCTGGAGCGCGCCGCGTAATAGGGGAGGTTCCACGGGTCGAGGCTGATGTTCGGCGTGATGACGGGAGGCTTGAACGCTACAAACAGCCCAGCGCCCACCTTGCCAAGCCCATAGAGAAAGAGGAACAGGCCAAGCATAAACGCAATGTCCACGGGCCCATAAGGCATCCGCCGAAACATCGGTTTCGAAAAGTTTAACCAGCGCGCCATATCCTCACATCCGCCGGCCAGGACGCCGCGCGGCTGTCCATTTTACAACTTGGCAACTGGAATCGGCGCTAAAGAAATCCAGCCTTCAAAACGAACCATGGCTCTACTCGCCTAAGCCGCCAAAAACCTCTTCACGACAGCGACAAGCTCGTCCAAGCTCTTCACGATCGTCCCGCCGTTCACGTAGATGAAATACTCGACCTGAAGGTTGACGTAGGCGCCAAGCTCGCCCGAGCACCGAAAGTCGTTCCGCCAGGCGAAAATAGGTTTGCCCATTGCTCCCGCCGCGCCGATTTCTGAGGCGGTGCCGCTATCCATCTCCTGCCCGTCGAGGTTGGCGACGAGAAAGTCCGCAGCCTTAATGCCGGCGTCGTTTCGCTGTCCTATGCGAAACCGAAGCTCCTTCAAGGCTTTCTCCTTCTTAACCGGGTCGGCGATGGCGAGTGCATTGTCCACCTCAGACTGGGGCGTCAGCGACCATGGGTCGATAACCTCCAGACCGAGCCCCCGCAGCATCGGCAAAACTTTCTCGTTCATGAACGGGCGAGTGACTTCGCTAAACCCCATGGGGCTGGCGACATAAACTTTGGGCATCTCTAACGCGACCTCCAGGCACATTCATTCTGAACGATGTGGTTCCAATAGCAATCCCAGCATTTAGGTTTCGAACACTAGCCGCAGAATGTCAAACCCCAGCTTCACCATCCCGTCTTTCCCGCTCTCCCGACCATACATCAGCATAATCAACCCGTAGTGTAGAGCCCGAAACTGAGCGCGCTTCCACGTCTCTTCGTCTACCGACCCGTAAGCGGAAACAAACGCAGCCCGAGCCCAAGCAGGCAGAAACCCGAAAGCGATCGAGATATCAATCGCCGGATCCCCGAGGTGCGCGTCGCCCCAGTCGATCACACCGCATATGCGGCGCTCTTCGTCGGCGAGGAAGTGGCAAGCGTAGGCGTCGCCATGAACCCAACGCTCCGGGCCCTCATAGGGCCTGGCTAGACTTAACTGAGCCGAAAGGGCGATAACGGCTGACGCGTCGATCTCGCCAATAGCCTGCCCAAGCTCCCTAGTCATCGCCTCATTCCGCTCATGGCGGTACGGTAGGTCTGCCCGCCGCATATGGTCCCTCGGCGCCCACTCCAGAACTCCCGCGTCTAGGGGCGCCGAATGAAGTGACCGAAGGAACGAGCCTAGAATGCCAGCGTTGGCCGCGCGTTCTTCGTCGCTCCAGTCGAGAAGGCACGCCGGCGCGCCCGCCACGTATCGGTAACCCGCAAAAGGATAGGGATAGCCACGTTCCGGGCGCCCTCGGTAAACCGGTATCGGAATCGGCAAAGTTAGGCTCTTCGCCAAATATGGAAGAACTCGGCACTCGTTTTGCATTAGTTCCTCCGCCATCTTGCGACGGGGAAACCGGAACAGCCACTCCCCGTCGATCAGGAAGGCGGCGTTATCCCATCCTTCGCCAACCAGTTCAATCCGCTTGGCTCCCAACGCGGGAAACTGATTCTGGACTAGGCCGAGAGCGATCGCCTCGGAAATCTCGACGTCGGCATCCCAAACAGGCATTCGCCGATTATGAAGGCTAATAATAAGTCATGCGCAAACTCCTGCCTCTCTTGGCTCTATTCCTCCTTGCAATGTCCGCAGTAGCCAAGCCCCATCGCGTCGTAATAGAAGCCACAAATGCGGGCCAGTTCGGCTTCCGAGGCCTTCTCGAGAGCATCGAAAACCTGAGGAAGGGTCTCGCCCCAGATCCGGTAACCATCGAGGTGGTATGCCGCGGCGGAGCCCTTGACATGCTTCTGAGCCATGCCAATCCGGTTGCAAGCGTCGTCCAGAAAGCGCAGAAAGATGGCGTGATCTTCGCCGCCTGTGGCAACACCATGCGCGCGCGACACGTGGCCCAAGGAAGATTGCTTCCAAACGTCGCCGTCGTCCCCGCCGGAATCGCCGAGGTAGTTCTAAGGCAGGAAGAAGGATACAGTTATCTTAGAGAATAGAGCCCAACCAGACCTGGCAAAACGTCCCGTTTAAATCGCAATCTCAGACAATCGTGGGTCGATATCCCTATCCGCGGAACAATTCCACTAACGCCAAGCGGTACAAACCCGTGTGCGATTCTGCCGGGTTCGAAGCTTAATATTGTTGATGTTGTTCGTTGTGGCATCTGCCTATGGGCAGGACCACAAGGTCGCTGCCCTCAAATTGCAGGCCCCGCCTAAGATGGGAGTTGGAATCGACGACCCAAGCTGGGCTCAAGCCCCAACCGTCACCGGTTTCGTAGATTATGTGAGCGGTCATACCGTCCAAGACCAAACGGTGGTTCGAATCGCCTACGACGACAAGTACATTTACATCGGCTTCGACTGTCACGACAGCAACCCCAGCTTGGTCACCGCTCGGGAGACTGTGCGCGACGCCAAGTTTCAGAATCAAAACAACGGCGAAACCGAAGACAACGTCGAAATTCAACTCGATGCCTTCAAAACTCACAAGCTGACGGAACTTAGCCGCTTTTCCGTGAACGCTATTGGAACCCCTTCAGCGTCGCTTGCGGGAGGTAGAGGCAACAAGGCTGAGTGGAAAGGCGAGTTCATCGTTTCCGCGAAGAAGACGTCCACAGGTTGGTACGGCCAGATGCAGATCCCGTGGGCAAGTATCAACTACCCCCATTCGAAAGACCCGATCGACATGGGGATCAACTTCTATCGCTACCAGTGCCACGCGAACGCCACCTCGATGTGGAGCAATACCGGGCCTCTGCAGCTACAGGATTTGGAAGGCTACTGGACCGGCGTGCAAGTTCCCGCCAGCAGTTTCAAGCACACCCTGTCCCTTTTGCCGTACGTGCTTGGCGAAGGCGAACTCAACGGCGGCTCGATTCGAGGCGGCCTTGACGCCCGCTACACGGTGACTCCGGAACTCACCGCGGTTGGCACCCTCAAGCCCGATTTTTCCACGGTCGAGGGCGCGATCGAAGGCATCAACTTCTCCCGAACCGAGCGCTACGTGCAAGACCTCAGGCCGTTCTTCCTCGAGGGCAATAACTACCTCAGCGACTCCACGAAGTACAACCAAATTGGCGTCCTTTTCTACCCGAACCGCATCCAGAGCTTCGACGTTGGAACCAACGTCTACGGCAAGGTATCCCCCTCAGATACGCTGGGTTTCCTCGACGCGTACGACTTCGGCGGCAGAAACGACGTGGTTACCCGATTCACCCACAACTTCGGGCCGAACGCCAACGTGGGCTTTTACGCGGATCAGAAGACTTCGCCCGGGGACGACAACTCCCTCTATGCGTTCGATTACCACAACAAGTGGGGCAAGCTAGGTTTTGAGGATTTAACCGCCGGAACGAAGGGAACCTACGCCGGCGGAGGTGGGAATGTGGAGAGCCTTTACTATGAGGACAAGCTTGCAATCTGGGACATGCAATACGTCGACCTTTCCAACAACTTTAATTCGGAGGATTCTTGGATTCCCCAAACAGGATACAAAGGCTTCCAAACCTTGATGGCTTGGTACAACATCTGGCAGCACGGCTACTTCAAAGGTTTTCAGGTTGTTCCCAGCGTTTACTACAACTGGCACTCCGACGGCGAGGTTTTCCAGCGCGGCGTCGATGTCAATGCCTACTTCGACACTCGGTCCGACACCCACTACTACGCCGAGTATAACTACAACCGGTATGACGCGTCGACAGACCAGTGGGTCAACGTATCCTTTCTTCGAGGGCTAACCAATCGATTCTGCCAATGGGGGCTCGGCTACGAGGTCGGGATGTTAGACAATCGGTCCGCTTCGTTCATCACCCCGCAGTTCAGCTTCCGCGTGCTCAAGAAGCTCGATTTAACCTATTCCGGGTCGATTCTGAGATTAGGAGGCGTCACCCAGCAGCACATCTTCGGCGCCAACTACCAACTCTCGCCAACCAAGGCGTTCGGAGGGCGGGTAGTGTCGCAAACCGGAGGGACGAACGGCTTCCTCTACTTCCAAAACGCAGGTGGCAAGGGAACGGAAATGTACTTCCTAATAGGCGATCCCAACGCGCTTACCTTCCAAAAGAAGATCGAGATCAAGTTCATCTTTGCTCTCGGCAACAAATAGACCAATACGCGGTAGGGCAGATCTCCAGTCTGCCGGTCGAGCGGGGCTCGATAATCATTCAAATGTACAATGTGCCAGATGGACGTTCGAATCCGCCGCCTCGGCCCTGGGGATGAGACCCTTCTTGCTCAACGCGCCATCGAAAACGCGGATTTCGACCTCGACGGTCGTAGCGGCCCTGTCAAGCCCCTAGCGGATGATGCGGCCAGTGCGTACCTCGCGAACCCAAACGTGCTGCATTGGGTGGCCGAGAAGAGTGGACGGGTCGTCGGCGACTTGCATTGCTACGCCCTGCAAAAGCGGGCGGGCGAACCCATGGAAGTGCTCCTCTACGAGATTGGCGTGCGCCAGAACTGTCGGCGGGAGGGCATCGGCGCCTCCCTGGTTCGGTCTCTTCTCGAATGGATGTCCAGACACGGGGTCAAGGAAGCCTGGGTCCTTGCCGACAACCCCGGAGCGGTCGAGTTCTACAAGGCCTGCGGGTTCAAGGTCGGCTCGCCGGCGCCCACTTACTTGATTACCTAGGCTGGTCCCAAATCCCCATCGCCCACGCCGTCCCAGCGTATCATGAATCCATGATCGCAACCCTCTTAGCCCTATCCCTAACTGCCCTCGACGACTCAAAGTTGAAGATCCAACCCAACCCAACCGCGGGCGCCACCCGCAGCCTGAGTTTCGACGTCCTCTCCGAAATCCAAGGCCACGACAGCGAGCTGAAAGCCGTCGTGGTGACCACCATAACCAAGGTAGGCCCCGGCCGCACGGAGTACACCGTCGACTGGCAAAAGATGGAACTTACCGAGGGTGGCGATCCCGAGCAGTTGCGGTTCAAACCCTATCAAGTAGCGGTCGGACCGCACGGCGAAGTACTCGACTTGAAGGGCGGCCTTGGCGAGCAAGGGGCGGACCCGGTATGCGCGTTCTTGGTAGGTTACTTTCCAATTACCGACTCCGAACTGGAAAAGGGAAAGCCTCTCACCTTCACGCTGCCCGGCGACGGCAAGCGCATTCCGGAGTTGAAGGTTACTGAGACTCTCATTGGCGGCGAAAGCCTCGGCGGCGTCGATTGCTTTAAGATTCGAGTCGGCCTACACGCAACGAAGAGCGATTTCGCGGTAGACGCAAACTACTATGTAGACAAATCCGGCAACGTGCTGAAAGAATCTGGCAGCTATTCGAAACTCCCAATCCCCAACGCGGGAATCACGATCGACGGGACGATCGACGAGAAGGTAATCGGGTGAGTGGGTAAGCCCTACCCCAACCCCCAACCCCCAACGCCCAACCCCCAACACCAGCCACCCCCCAACGCCCAACGCCCAACCCCCAACACCAGCCCTCCGCCCAAAAAGGTAAAACCCCACCAATGAGGATCGGCGTTGTCGGAGCGGGTGTGGCCGGCCTAGCTGCGGCACGCCTTCTTAAGAAGGCTGGGCATGAGATCGTCGTCTTCGAACAGCAGGACCACGTAGGCGGCCGTTGCGCGACCACGCGAGTCGGCCCCTTCACGTTCGACTCCGGGGCGACGAGCATCGCCCCGCGCGGTAAAAGCATCGAACCCGTGATGCTGAACGAACTGGACACGTCGGATCTCGTGCGCGTGACCAAGCCGATTTATGTCCATACCAGTCTTCGCGTCTCCCCCGGCGATGCGAGCCGCATGAAGACCGAACGCTACACATACCTCGGCGGCAACGAGCGCCTGCCCCAAATGCTTGCCACTGGATTGGACGTTCGCATGAACACCGCCGTCGAGCACTTTTCCAAGTCGAACGATGGCTACGAGATCGAAGGCGAGACCTTCGATGCGGCGATCCTCGCCGCGCCCCTCCCCGAATCTGCCCGTCTCCTCGAAGGTACCGGCGAGCAGAGGCCCATCGGTCACGTCTTCTACCGCCCCTGCCTAAGCGTCCTTCTCGGATACGACAAAGAGATGCCGCCAGTGAACTACCACGCCATCGTGGATCCGGAGCAGCGGCATCCCCTCACCTGGCTCAGCATCGAATCGGTCAAATGCCCTGGCCGAGCCCCCGAGGGGCAAACCGCCATGGTCGTGCAGCTCAGTTCGCAGTACTCAGCCATGCACTACGGGTCTTCCAACGAGTTTGTTGTGGACGCCACCGTCGAGTACATCGAGCGGCTTTATGGATTGGCGTGGGGTACGCCTATCGTGCACGACGTAAAGCGATGGAAGTACAGCCAGCCCGAAAACTTAGCTTTATTCGACAGCGTCAACCACCCTCCAGACCGTCTTCTCATTGCAAGCGACGGTCTACTGGGCGGACGAATTGAGTACGCCTTTGAAGCCGGCGCGCGCACAGCAGAACTGCTGATGCACGGCGGATGAAGCAGATAGCCTTACCATTGGGACTCGTGATGGCGACCCTGGCCCACGGGCAGGTGCGCATGGTCGTGCTTATCGATGGCAGAAGAGCCGGAACCGCGAGCCTCACTCAGAGGCTGACTGACAAAGGCGGCAAAGTCGTCAACATGGCCCTGAACATCCAAAGCGGCGACGACGACGTCCACATCGAATCCCAATGGGTGTACGACCCCAAAGGCGCGCCCACCCGAATGTTTCAGCAGGTGATCGTCTCCGGCAAGGACCACAACCACCACGAGGCGATCGTCACTTTCGACGAAGACGGCGCCAACGTCGTGATCGATGACGATGGTGACCGTTCGACCAAACATATCCCCCTCATCGCTTCGAACATGCGCGAAGACCCGAGCGAGTTTTGGTTCGTAAGGGACCAGCCCATCGTGGGCGAAACCGTGGTGGCGTACCGCTTCAATATCGACAGCCTGGTGTGGGAGCAGGTCACTACGGTATACAAGGGCATGCGCCCGGTAACCACCGACGGCCGCCGCGAACTCGCGAACGTCGTCACCTCAGAGCAAGGCTCCGCCTTCTTAGACATCAACGGCTTGCCGCTTCGGCTAGATTTGCCTAACTCCTCCCTGGAACGGCAATGGGACAAATAGTCTCCGAATCCGGCCAAATCCGGCTTGCCATAGCGGGCGCCGCGACGCCTTCCGGTTGCGAGGCCCTCCGCGCGCTCAGCCAATGGCACGAGGCCATCTTCGTCCTCGCCCTGGACCACCATGAGTTCGGCAAGTCCTGCCGGGATCTGGCAGGCGCTCGCGCAGTCAACCTGGTCATCGAAGAAAAGCTAGGCGCCGCCCTGGAGCGCGAACCATGCGACGTCCTTATCGACTTCAGCCCTCCTGCCGCCGCTCTCGCCCACGGACTTTCCGCGCTCAAGCGTGGCGTATCCCCAATCCTCAACGCCGGGTTCTCCGCGCCCGAGCTTCGCGAGCTACGCGAGGAGTCCAAGTCGTCCGGCCTCCCTGTTCTCGTCGCTCCCCATCTCTCCCTTTCGGAAGTCCTAATCCTCCGCTTCGCCAAATGGGCCGGGCGCTGGATGTCCGACCTCGAAGTTCTCGACGTCCACCCCGATCACCGCCAGCAAGCCGCTAGCCCAATGGCCAGGGCGTTAGCCGAAGCCATCGCCGAAGGCTGGGCCGAGCGCGAACTCGCACAAAGCAGGGGAATAGACCCAGAGCGAAACCGAACCTGGGAGGACGTCCGTCTTCATGTGCTCCGCTTGAAGGGCGCCCACTCCCGCCAGGAGATTCGCTGCGGCACCTCGGGCGAAGCGCTCTCGGTCTGCAATGAGCCAAAAGACGCCAGCGCGATAGTTGAGGGTCTAAAGCTAGCTATCTCGCAAATTGGCAAGCTGTCTGGGCTCACGGTAGGATTGGAGAAGCTTTTGTTCGTAGCAGATAAACCATGAGATCAAATCGACCTAGCGCCAACGATCATGTGGGTCACTGCCGCTTTGGAGTTGGCATGCTTGTGAGCGTCACACCGATCGGGGAAGAGCCGGCTGAAGGGGGAGGGAAACGAGGGGCAAGGCGCCCAACCGACCCCGCAGGGGTCAGAGAAAATAGCCCGGGGTCGAGCTTCGGAGTTCGCATGCTAGCGAGCCTCACGCCGATCGGGGAACAGCCGACTGAAGAAGGAGTGAAACGAGGGGCAAGGCGCCCAGCCGACCCCGCAGGGGTCAGAGAAAATAGCCCGGGGTCGAGCAAATCTGCCGTAGCCGAAGGCGTAGGCAGAGCAGCGACTACCCCGGGGGAACAGCGAAAAAATAGCACCGGCGCGCTGAAGGTGCGCGACCGGAATCTACCAAATTTGAACCCGACTAGTTCGAAGTTTCTTAAGAGTCCTGTGCGTAATCAAAGGGCCAGCGCTGTGTTTCGCGGCGTTTTGCGAGTCCTGAGCGCAGTGCAAGGAACGTCGCTCCCTCTCCTCTGTATCGTCCCGACGTTCACACTGGCCGGCTGCCAACAGACCAAGCCCACCGCAACCACAGCCCCCAAACCCGCCCAGACCGCGCCCCAACCCCCAACCTCGCCGGTTCGCCACTACACGGTGAAGGAAATGTCCGGCGCCTATCACGGCGAGGTCGCCTTCGGGGACAAGGTACCCATGAACGTTCGAGCCGCGCTAAGCAAGCAGATCGAAGCTAACGTGACCACCCTCAAGCCAGACGGAACGTTCGCCATGGGGGACGGCAGGCAAAAGATCGAAGGCGTTTGGAGTATCCAAGGCAACTCGATCATCCTGAACCGAAAAAAGATCAACGGCCAAACCGTCGACCAGTTCGTGGCGAGCCTCGTCAAAGCCCACGCAAGCCCTCGAACCATCCAAGCCCAGCGCTCGACCGAGGGCCGCCTCGACATCGCCGCCGACGGCAAGAGCCTGGTTTCGCCGACGCCAAGTAATCAAATGATCGTCATGCTTGTCCGCAAGGATTGAAGAGAAGCTGCCGAATGCTCTGACGATCCGGGCATCAGTCTGCCGGTCGAGCGAAGCTCGACTATCCGGAATCGAGGCTGAAAGCGCCCGGAAGCAGCGCAATCCTCTCCGATACGGTAGATGGTCGCAGATCGTGTTAGATTAGAGATTTGGAGCGGCGTCCAAACCCCGAGCACAAGTCACTTGCGTCCTGTGAATGGCAGCCAAACTTCAACCGCGTAATTCTGTGCTCCCGTGGTTTATTCCGGACCCCATGACCGGCTAAAATCTATTTTTCGCCGATCACCCCAGCACCCAACACCAACCCCCAACACCAACGCAACACTTAAAACCCAACACCTAAAGCCCAACACCTAACACCCAATACCCAACACTTAACACCCAACACCCAACACCAACCCCCAACACCCAACACTTAACACCCAACCATGCTCAAGCATAAAGTTGACCCCAGCGCCATAGCCAGCCGTCTCCAGTTCTGGCTCAAAACCGAAGAAATGGCCGACGTTTACGCCGAATTTCGTCTCGACTTCCTGGAAGTCGGTTCCGAGGAGTTCGACTTCCCCCTCGATCATTTTCTCGACGTTACGGGCGAAGACCTCTCGGGTCCGATCGAAGCGGTGATCCAAGAGGATTTTCTTAGCGCCGACTTCGAGGGCGTCCCCATCATCGACGCCTTTCTCGATTATTTCGAGAACGACTGGCTCTCCCCCGAAGAGGAGGAATTCGCTTCGGATCTCGGCGATGCCCCTTTCAAGCTTTACCGCGTCCTCAGCGTGGAGCGCGGAACTGGCTACGTTGTCGAGGACGTGCTTCAGCCAGTTCCAATCCAGGTCGCCGACAGCTCTTTTAGCGAGATTCTCGAGCCCGGCGGCGCCCTTGCAGCTCGCCTGGTTCAGGTTGACGGGAAAGTGCTCAGGGGTGAGGGCGCCCTGCCGTTCGTGCCTGATATGACGGATGGCCTCTGCGAACTCGTCGCGGAACTTGAAAAAGAATGCATGAAGGAGATTCCGAAGAAAGCAAAGCGCAATCCTGACGCGGCCGCCCAGGTCCGATATCGACTGTGGGCCGTGTTTCCCCAATTCGCGGTGACAACGTGGCTGTTGGCTTCGATGAACGCTGCGATGGAGGGCGTCGAGCTGCCGCCCGTCTTCACTTACAAGATTCTCTCGTCGCCGGAGTTGGTGAACGCGAAGCTGGCTAAAGACCCGGAGTGCGCGCCGTTCGAAGACGAATATCGCTGGTATGCTCCACCGGCAAAGCCTGACCCGCTCGAGCCGCCCACCGCGTTCGTTAGCGTGGCGGATGACACTCTATGGCTAAACCCCATACTCGCCGACCATGCGGACATCGTCACGGCCCACTTCGAAACCCTACTGGGCGCCATGATAGGCCCCAGAACCGAAGTCGAGTTTGATGAAGTGGAAGCCTAAAATAAAGCGCCAATGCGGCTGTCATTTGCCTGTCAAAGGGCATGCGAGGCGGCTCAACCTTCGACTACCGTAGTAGGGCAGACTCTCAGTCTGCCCGTCGAGCGAAGCTCGACCTCCAAACCGGCTTTAACCTTCGAGTGCTGTAGTAGGGCAGACTCTCAGTCTGCCGGTCATGCGAAGCTCTATTACAACCATCGCTTAGCCTTATACCACCGCAGAAGGTCCCCGAAACGGGCAACAGGCGCCCCAAACAGTTCATAATCTGCCCTCGGAGAGGTCGCATAGTGGTCTAGTGCGCCGCACTCGAAATGCGGTGTGGGGCAACTCACCGTGGGTTCGAATCCCACCCTCTCCGCTCGCCTATTGCGGATGGGCTCATTTTACTTGCGAATGGCATTGTCCGTGTCTCTTGTACGCAAGTTGTACGCAAGATTAGGAGAACCCTTGCCCCAGAATTTTGGAGTGGATGCCCTGCTTTCGGCTTACTTGACCAAGAATCCGCTCCCGACTGGCCACGATTTGCCACCTGACTTGACGATGACATTGACTGATATTTCTAGAAAGGCATCATCTGGCGATATTCCAGTGGCAATTTGAAGAGCTTGAGCGTAAATCTGAGCTAGCGACCTTGCCTCGGAGGATCGATAGAAGTTCTCCTTGAGCAGCTTTGCGGTTCCGTCTATTGTTATTGTCGCGTCAATGGTGTGTTTTGCGCCGTTATAGTTTGGAGCCGTAACGTTCACTTCAATCTGATCTAATGTGGCACCGCTGCCGAGGGCAATTGGGGCTCCGTCATGTATCATCTTCGTAACTTTTTCGACGTACGCAGATTCGGCTTGCGCCGCATCAACTTCATCCAAGTCAATCGGACCTTTTGGAGTAGCACTTTTGCTTTCAGCTTCCTTTGCGGCTCTATCTTGTTGTTCCTTATCAGCAAGCTCCTTTGCCTCTTGTGCGATAAGCCTTGCTTCGTTCGCAGCTCGCTGCGGATCATAAACTCTCTTGAAGACCATTTCTTGGTCCCCGCCGATAGCTCCCACGACCGCTGTGAGTTCCCAACCGAACTTGCCAAGAGTGTCCATTTGAGCCTGGGTCGTCACAGACTCGTCAGGCAGTTGCAGCCCAGCGGGGGAATAAATGAGCACCTTGCTGTGTCCCGTAGCCTTGCTCTCAATGGGACCGAGAAATGGCGTTTTGCCGAAGCTGACGACCAGATACTCATATTTGGCACCATTAAGGTCAATCTGAGCCGCTGGACCGCCTTGAGCGAAAACCGAGGAGAAGACGACGAGGGTAAAGACTGAAAGAAGCAAGGGTCTCATGGTTTGTAGAGTCTACATTGCTCTTCGTCATCACCCTTCGCACGACTGCAATACTCGTGATTGGCCCCGATTTAAATGCATTGAGTGATATCATGAGAAGTGATCCAAATCCTCGCATTACTTTGTCTTTGCCAAGGTCCCGTAACTCCGCAGCAATCGCTGTCGAATAAACAAGACATCATAATCCCCGCTCCCACAGCCAAACCGCCGAAGCAGGAGTACGATAAGGTTCGGGACATCACCGTCTGTAGAACCAATGAGACGAAGTTCCGAACGGTTTCAGGCTTCTCGTATATCGCTGCCTACACCTACAAAGGACAGGACCCGAAACAACCAGATGTCGTCTGGCTAAACTTCTACGCAATTCGAAATTCCGAGTCCCCAGACAACGATGGCGACGCTGCTTCGTGGGCCAATGTTTCTGAGGTTGTCCTTCGATGGGCTAAGGACCCAGCGGCGTTTCCTGCCACATACGAGAAGATCGTCAACAAAAACGACATGATGAAAATTCTGGTTGGCAGAACCTTCTATGAGCATCTGAAGATTTCTGTTCCTGTTGGACAGTTCTACGATCTAGCCCATGCTAAGTCGGTTATGGTAGCGTTGGGCGACCATGAGGACGAGCTGGGCGAAAGAACTATGTCGCCTATGAAGCAGCTTTCGGAAAGCCTCCCCGAAAAGTAGGCGTCGCGTTCCGGCGAAGCCGGAATGCGCCCACAGCTAACTAAGTGGCTTGGTCCCTCTCGGCAAAGAGATGGCGTCTTCGTTGGACCATCCCAGCTTTTTCCGTCTCTTGATGGCCTTATCCGAAACAGAACTTCTGGCGTCGCCTGCCCATGCAGCTACGCTCTTGCTTTCTCCGAACGCCTTCAAAACTCTCGGCTCCCTACGATTGTCCAATCGCCTCTTTCCATAAGGCGTCAAATTTGGCGGGGCCGACCGTCGTGCGAGTGTGTCCTGCCTCACCCATTTGTAATCCTCAAAATCGGTAATCCAATCGTTTTCGTCAGCCGAATAGACGACCTCGTGCTCGCGCGCACGGTCCACCACGCCGTTGCGCCAATCTTCTTCCGTCCATTTAACGATTTTCGTGAACGGCACAACATGAGGTCGCAATAGCTCAAGTTCGCTTTGCAGGCTGAAGCTATTCGCGATGCTCCACTCTGCAAAGCCCTTCCATTTGTCAATCCATTTCCTAGCATATCGGGGGTTCTTCACCCTCTTAATGCGCAACTCGTTCAGGGAGTCAAACGTCTTGCGAAGATGCTGGTGTGCCTTCACACTGAGACCGAATCGGTGCTTCGCGGCATCCTCTAGAACTTCCTTATATGTTGCGATCTTTGGCATAGGGCGGATTGATCGGAATTTGCAAGTTTCGGAGTCTATTAAAGAAAAAGACCGAACTCCGAAACCAGAGGTTCAATTGAACCTATTCATGAGTTTTCGCTATAATACTTCTTTCCAGATGATAGCCTAGTTGGATATGCGCGGTTTCGCCGCGCAACTTGCTTTGCAAGGCTGGATTTTGTTGGATTTTGGGCTTGGCCCAAAAACGGTAAGTTATATCCCAGCGCCGCCAACTGGCGGCGCTGGCTTTATTGGTGGATATGAGCGTCGCATATTTTGGGTTAGCCCCAGGAGACGAAAGCTCATAAATTGTAGCCTCTGTAGCTTGGCTAGGAACTCAGTAAGAAGTTCGCAAATTCTTGTATAAAGTCCGTATCAAGACTCCAAAATCTGCCAAGCAATACGGGCTTACTTTTCGGCTAGATCGCACTCTTGGTGCGAATGATCTCGAATAGGGCTTTTTCGATCAGCAAAGCAGCAGGCTTCAGAATTGGTCGTTCTTTCGCCTCTTGGTCAATGATTCGCACCAGCTTTGCAACCGCCTTGTAGTTTTCGTATTGAACGTGCTCGTGAACTTTTCTAAGCAACGCATCGGGTGATGGAGCGCTATTGTTGTTCATGTTCTTATAGCTCTCTTGGTTCGTAGCCTTATGGGAAATTCAGGCTGGGGGTAGTCGAAAGAAACAAGGAATCCTGTTTCCTCGTGCCAAGTGGAACGATGCTTCGATGGGACCCGCACGATGGCAAACGGTGAAATTTTCCCATAAGCCTCAAGTCCCCTAACCCTATATAACTATCTCAAAAACAAATGTATTTGAGGCGGTTTAATCGCTGAGACTTGCTCAACCAATTTGAAGCGGAGATCCAGTCTCAAAACCTAGTCTCATGAGTTGGATCGCGCCTATGGCTACATGAATGGTTTTTGAGACGGAGGCAACATGGCTCTTATAGGATATGCTCGCTGCTCGACCAGTGACCAAAGCACGAACTTACAAATAGACGCGTTGAAAGCCGCAGGCTGTGAGCGCATATTTGAAGACCAAATATCGGGTGCGACAGTTTCACGCCCTGGTTTGGACGAAGCTATATCTTATATGCGACCAGGGGACATCCTGGTGGTTTGGAAACTGGATCGGCTCGGCAGATCGTTGAAGCACGTTATTGAAACGGTGACGACATTGGCTGAACGTGAAGTTGGGTTTCACTCGCTAACTGAGCAGATCAACACGAGCTCGAATGCTGGCAAGCTGGTTCTTCACGTATTCGCCGCCCTAGCAGAGTTCGAGCGGGGGATCATAAAGGAACGTGTTTGCGCTGGCCTAGAAGCCGCCAGGAGACGCGGAAGGGTCGGAGGACGCCCAAGAATAGTAGACGACTCAAAGACCGCTGCTATTAAGGCTTTACGTGAAAAGCAAATGACCACACAAGAAATTTGCAAGACGCTAGGAATCAGCCGAGCATCGTATTTCCGATACAAGTGATCAAGATTTGCAGTCGTCGCCGTCCGGCGACGACTGCCCTTTGCTGCTTAAGTCGCTGACTGCTTCACTGGCTTCACCGTTATTGCCCTTTGCCCACTTGATCCCAAGCGCGTATTCGACCATCCAACCAACCACGACTGCCAACCCAAACAAGACCCAGCCGATCACCGTGAATGGCGAATTTATCACCCACATCGTTGCCGTACCAGCGACTATGGCGACGACGGTCCCGATGGCTTTAGCTATGGCGCGGTTTCTGTCTTTGGTCATACGCACTTATGGAGAACCTGTTGAGTTCAGATACCTTGGCTGGTCAGGGTCATAACCTCCCGTGGAGTTCTGGCTTGGAGACTGGTTGGGCTGAGGCATGGCTAGGTTGCTAGACTGGTCTGGATCGGGACCGCCGAACAGGTTGTCGGTTTTAGGCTGGTCCCTAGGCGCGTTTCTCGCTTGCTCGGCAACCGCTGCCGTCACCCGTCCTGTGCCACGGCAGAGCGGGCACTCGTACCATTTTTCGACTGGACCGTTTTTATCAAAGTCCATAATTGCAACCTTTCCAGACCCGTAACACATAGGGCATTCGACCAGTGAGGTGGGTGCATTACTGTAAACAGGGACACTACTTAACGAGGGCCTGGGAGCCATTGTGGGAGTTGGGCTATCATGGCTAGCGCAACCTACCCCACAGAAGATCAAAGCGAAGAAGACAATAAAGGTTCCAAACGGAACAAGGCACCCAAAGAGGGCAAGGCATCCGTTCGCCCTGCTAGGAGGAGGCGGATAATAGGATGGCTGTATTGATGCTATGTCCGCTTGATATTTTTCGATCAGATTACAGAGTGGGCAAAGGCCATCTGTCGAGCGAAAGCCTCCATATCGTTTCTGGAAATCCTGAAGCTGAGGCACGCCAAGAAAGCTCGCACCGTGCTGCTTTTCACACACTTTCACATCTCCCAAATCAGCTCTCTGAAAGTGAAAAACTGAAGATTTGCAAGTCGGACAACCAAACGAGACTTCCTCTGACGATTTAACGACAGGCACGCTATGCGAGGTTGTGAATGCTGCCCCGCTCAGGTTGCCACTCTTGAACTTGCCACCCAGCAAATCACCCGCGTTTATGCTATACGCGCCAGCGGCGTTTACCTGCTGGAAATGTTTGACCTCGGTCGATATTTGCTGTGTTGTTACGCGGAAATCTTTAAGCGCATAGACGTGCCCGTTGCTGCAAGTGATTAACTCTGTCTCCAACGACCTGGCAGATAAAAGACTTCCTGATGCGATTAGAGACTCAAGCTCTGCCCGATACTTGTCATCGATTTGGCTTCTTGAAGGTGGAGCATTTTTATTGCCACTTAGGGTTCCAATTGGAGATTGCCCCACTGCCCCCACGATGGGATCAAATGCCGCCCCGCACTGCAAACAAGCATTATCGCCGAGTAGCAGGCGTCGATTATTGCACCCAGGGCAAAACCAGCCTGCTAGGTCCTTAGCGGGCTCGAAGACCTTGCCACCATTGGGGAGCTTGGGGGCTGCCATGACCAACGTGAGTATAACACCGCCTCACCCCAAGTTGGTGTGCCTATATCGCGGCAACGTGGTCTGTGGCAACAGAACCAGTCGAGTCGCTTAGGAGTCGGGAATACGATGCGTTACGTTCGCTGATCCGAGAGCTTCGCGAGTCAAAGAGCATAAGCCAAGAGGAGCTATCGCGAAAGCTCGGCAAATCCATCACGTTTATGGGAAAAGTGGAGTTGGGAACTCGACGTATCGACGTGATTGAATTGATGCAAATCGCTTCCGCGCTTGGGGAAGATGTCCTTAAGATCGTTGGCGAGCTTAGGTCGCGACTCAACAAGAAAAGTTAAGTCTGAGTGTCGGCATGCCGAGCTTTATCCGAAGGATATGACATGACTTACCAGTTCTCCCGTTGGAGACTCGTTCAATGTTACAGTCGCGTTCGAAAAAATTGAATCGCGCCTGCCGACTAGGTAAACGCTGACAACATATTCGACCTCAGTATCGAAGCTGCCGTCATTACAAAGATGTCGCTCGTAGTGGGCATCGTACTCAAGCTCAACCGAAGCGCCACGCAGGTTGTCGGGCAAGTTATTTGCGCCCTGGACCATGTTGGCAACGTCGCTCCCCGTTAACACCTGGTTTGCTTCCCTCGTGGCGACCTCGTTCGGGAACTTCTCCTGTATCCACTCGATTGAGACTTTCCCATAAGGTTCTTCATGCTCATCTGCCATTTATTTCTCACTCTCCTCAGAATGTAATTTGAAAATTTCGAAGCAGTTTTTTCCTGCTCCATTGTCGCCGGACGGCGACAATGGAGCTATTGTGAGTTAACCAGACTTGTTTCCAACCATTGAGCGAACCCAAGCACTCGCGGCATCATGAACCGCCTCGACCTCCTCGTCTTCGCAGAATTGATACAACGTCGTGGTTTCGAGATCGGAATGCCCAAGTGCTTCGCTAACAGCTAAAGGGTTGAGCCCAAGATCGCCTGATCTTGCCTGCGAAGCAAAAGCTCGTCTGAGATCGTGAGGCTTGATAAGACTGGTAGCTTTCCTTCGAGCCGCAGTCCATTTCAATCGAAAATCGTGATAGCACCAGCCGCCGCCTTTTGCGTTTGGTATCAGAAACGTTACCGTAACCCAGGCTCTTTGAATCGCATCATATACCTTTGTTGGCTTTGCGAGTTCTACCGACCGAAGCAGAATTTTCATCTCCTCGTCGGAGAGCTTGACATCCCGACAACGGCCCTGGTGCTTAAGAGAGCAAAGACCGTGTATAGTTTCGGGATGGTTCCCTTCTGGGTTGTCGCAAGGGCAAAACTGGCAAGAAATCCGCACCATATTGCCATAAATATTTTCGAATGTCGCACCAAGAATTTCACCCGCCCTCAAGCCGTGGGAACCAAGAACTGTGAATGCTTCTAAGCGAGGATCATCTAACGTGCTATACAACACTCCTACGTCGGAGCGTTTGAATGGAAGTCTTCGCCTCTTGAAGTTTCGTTGGGCCGCTGGCAAGTTCTTCGCCAGGTTTTTTCGAACGTAGTCACGGTTAGTCATCCGCTCCCAAAGCTCAGAAAGGATGTCTCGAAAGTTGGCTGGACTCTTGCCCGCATGACTCTTTGTAAATGAGAGGTAACAGCGCTCGACCATGACGAAGCTGATCTTGTTCACGGGCATTGATCCGAGTGATGTCGAACAGTCTGCTGGTGTGAACCCGCATAGATGTTTGCGCCACGTTCGATACTTCTTGGTTGAACTAGTGGCGAGTTTCTTCTGACTGATCCATTCATCGAAAAATTCGCAAAGCGTCGGTATTCGGTCGGCAAGACCTTCGCTTGTTCGGCAGTGGTCGTCATGCGCTTTTGCCTTGGCCTTAGCCTTAGCTTCAGCGATGGCGATAGTTTTCCCCGAAGCATAATGTCGTCGCACTCCTTTTTCATTGGGAAATTCCGACAACACGTAGCCGAATGCAAACTCGCGGAACCGACCGCTCTTGAGTTTGCGCTTTCGTTTTTCGAAATGGCCTGAGCCATAGGCTCGCATTGTATTTTCAAAATCGTCTCCGTTAAACAAAAAATGAAGGACCTTCTTTGGATTTCCGCAAGAGGGTCTGATTGGGCGAAAGTGTACGCATGATCGTACGCACGATTAAGCGTCAACAATTCAGCTATCATGAGCGGAGGTTCGAAGGGGTTAGGTTCAAATCGCATAGTGGTCTAGTGCGCCGCACTCGAAATGCGGTGTGGGGCAACTCACCGTGGGTTCGAATCCCACCCTCTCCGCCACCCCAACTACCGTGGAACTGACCGTGCAATATCGTGCAATGGCTAGGGACCGCTGTCGCTAGGATTGGGTCCTAAAACGACACGATCTTCAACGATCCTCCACGGTTTTACACTGTTTTCACGCGTCCGAAACCGTGCAACTCCGGCTCATAGTTTGGGTGATTTTGCCGGATTTTGCTTGGTTTCGCCGGGGTTTCGCTAATTTTTGGGCCGCCCTTCCGGAACACAAAACCACCGAAGGCGCCGAGGGCACCGAAGGGCTCGTGATTGTGGCAGCCATCGTTCTTACACGATATGAAGTTGTCAAAGAGCAAGAGGATCTTTCACCCCCATACATATAGACAGCTTTTTGGGCCTGTTTGTCACATAGATATATAGAAAACTATCTATACTTTACTAGACACATTAGGAGGCGCTCCCTATCGTTTAGCGGGATCGGCGGGGATCTTGCAGGTGATTGGCTTATCGTCGGAACCCGGAGATGGGCTCTGCACCATGACGATCTGTTTGCCGTTGAAGCTGTACTGGAGCGGCTTTCCGTCGTACGGGCTGCGGAGATCATCTGTTTTGATCTTGGATGCGACATTAGGTCCGCAAACGGCCCGCATGAAAGCCAAATGGCGCTGACGCACGTTCGTCCAGAAAGCTGCCGAGTCAATGTCCCAAGGATAAACGAAGCTGTTGCCACCCATGAGGCCTCGACATACCTCGTAGGCGACGGGGTAGGCCATCAAAGCCTCGGTTAGGTCGACGTCGGACTTCTGCATTTGGCTCGACCTTTCGCCAGGAGCCATGCCGAGGGCTTTCCACATCTCGCGCATGGCAAGGACGATCTCGGCTTTGCCCTTACCCCGACTTAACAGGCGCAGCATCAGGCGGTCTTTTAGGCTCGGCAGGTCCTCATCTGTTAGGCCCAGGCTCTTGCGACCCTTAGCAGTCATGGTCAGGTCGACGAGTCCAACCATGCAGTAGAGTTCGCTTGAGAAGAGCCTCCGCTCGTTAGGCTTCGGCAGGGCATCGAAGTTTGCGCTCAGGGCTGCACGGTATTCTGCCTGATCCCGGTACTTCATCGCCCAAAAGGTGAGAAATCGGAGGGCAATTTCGTCGATCGCCACTCCAACGAGGAAGGCGATTTCCGTCGGTTCTTCATTCAAGTGCCTGGCGATGACAAGGGCCTTCTTAAAATCGGCAATGGCCGCGCTCGGGTCACCTTTCGCCGCCGCCAGGTTGCCTCGCAGCAGGAGGTATTTCGCCGCAGATTTCATCGGAGCGAATTCCTTAAAAAGTACCGCGTAGCCAAGCGACCAATCGCGGTCGAATCGGCAGTGGGGCCGGCTCACCGCCTGATCGATCAGGTCGAACTTCTCTTTGGCGCCATCGATCAACTTTTGAATTTTGGAAAGCGCCGCCGGATCGGCCGAGTAGAATAACGCCGCGTTGGGTTGGTCGTTTTGGCCGAGGTTCACGAGCTTCACGTAGTAAGGCGCCGCGTTGTCCTCCGGTTTCACCAGGGGAATGGTGGCTGCGAACTCCGCAGCGGTGGTCGGTATCCCGTCGGCACGCGCTAACCGCAACTGTTCCTGGAACTTCGCCTCGGCCTGATGGGCATCATATGTGGCAACCGAGACGACGCCGATCACGATCAAAGCCCCAACACCGCCAGCCCAAATCCAGGGCTTACGCTTCATAACTCATTGTATCGCTACCGGCCACCGACCAAAAGCGCGCCTCAAGCGACTTCGACGGTCTCGATTCTATCGGGGTCGGAAGGCGGCGCTGGCAGCCCCTCCGCCATGAGGCTGGCGACATACGCTTTGATAGCCTCCTTGACGTTCTCCCGAAGTTCTTCCACGGTTTCGCCGGAACTGTAACATCCCGGGAGGCTAGGCACGCTTGCCCACCAGTCGGATCCGGGATCTTTATCAATAACGATGTGGTAACGCATGTTCGTTCGCCCGAGCGAAGTCCGACATCGTGAATCACTGCCCGTCGCACCCCCGCCGCCGGATAGAATATTGATCGGAGGATACACATTTCCATGAATACAACTGTTGAAGGCATCGACGCGCGCGGCTATCTTATCGGGTGGCTGAAGGCCCTGACCGGCATGTATACGGCCGATATCAACGCCGTCCCGGAGGAGCAATGGACCAAGACCCAAGGCGGATGCACGAGGCCCGCGAACGAGCTGACCGCAGACGCGATCTCGCTGCTGATTTGGACCACCAACACGATCAAGGGCAACTCGATCCCGTCCGAAGAGGGCGCGATGAAAGCTCTCACCGCCGAGATCTCGACGCGGCATGCGGCGATCGCCAAGCTTGCCGAAGCGGTAGACGACCTCGCATCAGCGGTGGCCGGCGCCAGCGACGAAACTCTGAACAAAACGGTCGACGCGCCCTGGGGCATGCCGACGCCTCTGTTCATGATCGCCCAAATCGCCGCCTCTCACATCTGGTACCACGACGGGCAACTGAACTACATCCAGTGCCTGCACGGTGACGGCAAGGTCCACTGGATGGGCGACTAAACGGTAAACGGCTAAACGGTAAACGGTAAACGGCGCTCCTCAGGATCAGGGGGACGAGTCCGTTCAGAACCGTTTACCGTTAACTTCTTAAGGCGACCATAATCGAGCGAAGCCTAATATGGAGTGCGCAGGCTTGCGAAGTCCTGAGCGAAGTCGAAGGGACTGCGCTTTGGACTGCGGCGGCTTGCGAAGTCCTGAGCGAAGTCGAAGGGACGCCGCGACTTGGAAGCGATCAAAGGTTGGGACGTCACCGACTAATCGGGGGGCTGATTGCCTCGCCACCCCGCACTTAAGCAAGGCATGGTGGTCTGGCCGGCGTCCCTTCGACTTCGCTCAGGACTCGCAAGCCGCCGGAAAACAAAGCGCTGTCCCTTCGACTTCGCTCAGGACTTCGCAAGCCAGCGCACTCCCAATTGGGCATCCGCTGTTTCTTGGGTTTAAGTCCTTGGCGATCGTCCGGTTGGTGAACTCGTATTTGTCGCTGGACTGTCGCGATAAACTGGGTTGATGGAATACACGAACCTTGGTAAAACCGGCCTCAAAGTCTCTCGCATCTGCCTCGGCTGCATGAGCTATGGCGTTCCCGAGCGCGGCATGGCGCCTTGGTCGCTCAACGAAGAGACCAGCCGGCCGTTCATCAAGAAAGCCCTCGAACTCGGCATCAATTTCTTCGATACGGCAAACATCTATTCGGAGGGGACGAGCGAGGAGATCACTGGGCGCGCGCTTCGCGACTTCGCGAGGAGAGAGGATATCGTGCTCGCGACCAAGGTGTTCTTTTCCCCTCGTGAAAACCCTAATGCGGGCGGGCTTTCGCGAAAGGCCATCCTTTTCCAAATCGACGAGAGCCTGCGCCGGTTAGGGACCGACTACGTCGACATCTACCAGATTCACCGGTGGGACTATAACACGCCGATCGAAGAGACGCTGGAAGCCCTCCACGACGTGGTCAAGTCGGGGAAGGCGCGGTACATCGGCGCGTCCTCGATGCACTCGTGGCAGTTCGCCAAAGCCCTGTTTCTTGCCGACAAGCACGGCTGGACAAGGTTCGCCACCATGCAGAACTACTACAACCTGCTCTACCGCGAAGAGGAGCGGGAAATGGTGGGGCTCTGCCTCGACCAGGGAGTCGGCATGATCCCGTGGAGCCCGCTCGCTCGCGGCCGCCTCACGCGGGATTGGGACGAAGTCACCGAGCGGTCCGACACCGACGCGTTTGGGAAATCGCTTTACACCGAAAGCGACCGCGTGGTCGTCGAGGCTGTTGCCAAGGTGGCTAAGAAGAAGGGGGCGCCGCGCGCGCAGGTGGCGCTCGCGTGGCTGCTATCCAAGTCGGTTGTGAGCGCGCCGATCGTGGGGGCTACGAAGCCGCTTCACCTCGACGACGCGGTCGCGTCGCTATCGGTCAAGTTGACCGAGGAGGAAATCAAGGCTTTGGAAGAGGCCTATGGGCCGCATCGGGTGACTGGCTTTTCGTAGCGGGGCGGTCTGAGGGCTGCCCCAGATCCGCGCAAACCCATAACGTTCTCCCTGCTTCGCTGGGCTTCGTTATGGGTTTGCGCGGCCGGAGGAAGATCGAGAGGCGCCTGGTCCCGGCAAGCCGGGATGACAACGTTCGCAAGCTCACTACTGTCCGCCTGCGGCGGACTAACGGTTGAGTTGGTGGCTCTGCATCGTAGGCTTGCACTTTCGGAAGATGCGTTGGAGCGTCCCGTCCCGGCAAGCCGGGATGACAACGTTCGCAAGCTACTGTCCGCCTGCGGCGGACTCTTGGCCATCCCTTCGTTTCTGGCGGGAAAGATAACACCGCCAGAGGGCCCGTTTGAAATCAAGAATCAGAGTGTTTGGGTGGCTTGCCCTGCTTCTTCAGTTTCCGTTCCGCCCTCCACAGTAGAAATAGGATTGGCAGACCTGTCACCAATTCAAACGCTGCCACAAAGTTGTTGCGCGGACGCCACATATCGGTATAGGGGTACACGTAACCTGCAAGAATGCCTGCTGCGATGACATCCAGCAATAGAAACAAAAAGGCGAGTAGCTTGAGTAGTCTCATCCGAAGGCACCGCCATACGTTCGGTGGCTCTGACGAACCCGAAAGCTTAAAAATAACCAAACGAAGCCAATTCAGGTTCAATTCGAGCGGGTTATCATTATTAAAGTCATTATTAAATGTCGCACATTTGGCTTGTTCTGCCCTCTCGGAAATGGAGCATGTTCGCACCGATTGGTTAAGCTGACCTTATGAAAACAACGAGCGTTTCGCCGTTCTTGCTGCTAGCGTTGCTGGCGGCATCCGCTTCATCTTATGGCACGCCCCAACGGGGCCGAGCCCCGACGCCTCAAAGGCCGCCTGTGGTTCATGCCCAGCGAGAAGTGGTGCGGACGCACAACTTCGTTCCCCAGCGTTCCTCGCCCACACCACGTCAGACGCCCACGCCGCGCACGGAACCCGCGACGCCTCATGTCACTCCTCGGCTGCCGGTGGTGCGGCCCGCGCAGGGCGCTCCGGCTGGAAATAAGCCGTGGCAAATTCACCTCAGCCCCACTCCTGCGGTTACTGCTGGTCGGCATTTCACCAAGACGACCGACGGGCGCCAATACGACAACGGCTTACACCTACGCAAAGGCCAAAAGGTCACCGCCGGATGGGAAAAGCACTATTTTAAGCGCGGTTACGCCCACTATCCCCACTACCGGGATCATTTTGACGGGATCATTTCGCCGTTCGGCTTCTACTACGGAAGCTGCGTGCCTTGGCTGGACGTCAGCTTTTGCAACGTGTTTCCCCCCGCCGTCTCGTTCATCGATCAACCCATTTACGATGGGCAGGATTACACCGGCTGGGCGCCCAACGAAGGCGACAACTGGTTTGACCACGCGGACCTCGAGCAGACGAATCCCGGACTGTCGAACGCGATCGACGAGCTGAACGAGACCTTCACATCGGGCAACGTCGACGCATTGGTATCCCTGATCGACCCGAACGTGAGCATCGCGATCTACGAGCGGGGCGTGTACCAATATTCGATGGCGGCGAACGACTACGTGGACCTCACCCGCGACGCCATCCGCAACATCGCCACCGTCAGCTTCACCCTCGACCAACTGCACCAGAAGACGCCGAACGTGTTCTGCGTTTCCGGACGGCACGAATATCAAGACGCCAACGGCGCCACGCAGTCGAACTACGTGAGCTTCGTGCTCCAAGATATCGGCGGCCAGTGGACGCTAACCCAGGTGGACAACAGCCCGGGAGTCTATGAATCGCTGAGTCAATGAGGGGTTTAGTCTTTGAGTGGTTGAGTCTTTGAGTCTTTGAGTCTTTGAGTCGTTGAGTGGTTGAGTCGTTAGGAACTCGGGTTCTCTGCGGTTCTCTTTCGAACGTGGAACCGCAGAAAATCCAGAAACCGCAGAATGGCTGATTGCTTATCCGATTGCGGGACGAGAAAACGACCTCAGCGGCCCGCGCATGCAAGGTGGAGGCCTTGGCCGTCGTTAGATAGTTAGGGGGTTCTAGTTTGCGCCCGACCGGGAGTCGGCCGCAGAAAATGCTCGGATGAAGAAGATTCTGATCGCTATCTCGTTGCTCGTTTGTTCGAATACCTTCATGAACATGGCCTGGTACGGCCACTTGAAGTTCAAGGACAAGCCGCTTATGATTGTGATCTTGGCGAGTTGGGGGATCGCGTTCTTCGAATACTGTTTTCAGGTTCCCGCAAACAGAATTGGAAGCGGCGCATTAACCCTAACCCAATTGAAGGTCATCCAGGAGGTCATTAGTCTCGTGACCTTCGCGATCTTCGCGTTCCTGGTCTTCAAGGAAAGACCAACGTTCAATCACGGCATCGCTTTCGCCCTGCTGATCGGCGCCGCCTACTTTGCCACCAAGGGGTGATGCCAAAGGAAGCGCTAGCCCATTTGGAGTGCGCTGGCTTGCTTGTCCTGAGCGAAGTCGAAGGGCGAGTCCTGAGCGTGGTCGAAGGGACGCCGATCAGGGGAGAAGCCGATGGGGACGTCAATCCGAAGCGTGGCAATAGAGATCGTAAGTTGGACTTATAATGAATGCATGAGCAAAGTCGCGTCGCTCTTGCTAATCGTTGCGATTGCTACTAGCTGCCGGCCAGCCGGTTCCGACCCTGGCGACCCCTCGTCAGGTCGCCCAAAGCCGCCTGCGATGACGCTAGACGAGGCGACCAAAACGTTGGCGCAGCCTGCCGGCCAACAGGTTGTGACAGGAGCGAACGCGGCCGGCTTCAAACTTCTTCTGTCCCTATCCCAGGCCACCCCTGAGCAGAACCTTTGCATATCGCCAGCGAGCATCGCCATCGCCTGCGAGATCGCCGGGCAAGGGGCAAAGGGCGAAACGAAGGCAGGAATCGAGAAGACCTTCGGCGCGGACGGGATTGCAGACAAGCCCTTGCGCGAAGCGGCCAGAAGCCTGTCGACCGTGCTCATGAGCGCCGATCCCAAAGTCGAATTGCAAATCGCAAACTCCCTTTGGGTGGCGCCAGCGGTTTCGCTCAAGACAGATTTCCAGGACATCGCTTACGACATCTTCGACGCCCGAGCGGCCAGCGTGGATTTTGGAACGGCCGCTGGGATCAAAACGGTGAACGATTGGGTGATCAAAGCGACGAAGGGGCACATCCAATCGATGATCGACGCACCGAACGCCGGCATCTCCCTCATGATCCTCGACGCGGTCTATTTCAAGGGGCCTTGGAGCAAACCCTTCGACAAGCGTGCAACCTCGAACGGCGATTTCCACCTTGCGAATGGCCAAACTCTGCAGGCGCCGATGATGCATCAGGGCGGAAGCTACCTCTACGCGAAAACGGCTTCCGGGCAGATTCTCAACCTGCCGTACGCTGGTGGCCGACTTGCCATGGTCGTCTATCTGCCCGACCAAGGCGCCAGCCTCTCTGACTTTGTTTCGACTCTGGATGCCGCAAGCTGGGCAACGGCGGTCGCCTCCATGCACTCAGAAAGCGTCGACCTGGCAATTCCAAAATTCAAAACCGCTTATCGATGCCCCCTGAAATACCAACTCGCGAACCTCGGAATGGCGGTGGCTTGCGTTCCCGGGCGGGCCGATTTCAGCGCGATGACCGACAAGCCCATCTACATCTCCGACGTGCTTCACAAGACCACGACGGAGGTGAGCGAAGAAGGCACGGTGGCAACCGCTTCGACCGCCATAACGGGGATGGCGACCTCCGCCATGCCCAGCCCGGCGCCGCCCCCGCCCATCGAGTTCATCGTGGATAGGCCGTTCCTTTACACGATCGGAGACACGGTTACCGGTGCGATTCTGTTCGCGGGTCTTGTTTACAATCCGGTGATGGGGTGACGGGGGTTTGGGGCGTGAGAAAGGAGTTAATCCGAACCTGATCTGCGACCCCTGCCGGGGTCGGGGGTCGGTCGTGGCTATCCGGGGGTGTCGCTTTCCGCCTCGCCTTCGGCTAAGGCAGACGCTCCACCGCCCGGCTACCTTCTTTGATCCCTCCGGGATCTCCGGAGCTTCGCGGGTTGGGTCGCTGCGCGTTTGGGTTGGTGGCTGGCCCGCGTATGGAACTCGCTCTCGGTGGGTTGCCCGAACGGCGTCCCTTCGACCACGCTCAGGACTCGCCCTTCGACTTTGCTCAGGACTCGCCCTTCGACCACGCTCAGGACTTGCCCTTCGACTTTGCTCAGGACTTGCCCTTCGACTTTGCTTAGGACTCGCCCTTCGACCACGCTCAGGACTCGCCCTTCGACCACGCTCAGGACTCGCCCTTCGACCACGCTCAGGACTCGCCCTTCGACTTTGCTCAGGACTCGCCCTTCGACCACGCTCAGGACTCGCAAGCCTTCGGATTACAAAGCGCTGTCCCCTTCGACTTCGCTCAGGACTACCCACGCCCGCGCCCAAATGGGTCGCCCCTCCTTCCTAAGGGTTATGGTTTGGGCTCGGGCGGTTACCTGATCGCCAGCGCTGCCTTGATAAGATCCTGCCCATTCCGCAGCTTCGTGATGGCGTCCGCGCGCTCGCCGTGGTAGAGCGGGTCGGCATTATCTAGCTTGGCGATGGCGTCCCCGATTCGGCCGTCTGCGTCGCGGAGCTTCTGGTCGCTGGCCGCGATCTGATCTGGCGAATACTTCGATCTGTGATCGCCGTCATAAGGTCTCTTCTTCTTGATCGGTTTGCCGTTCCTGTCGAGCTGCGGGGCTGGCTCTGCTGTGACGCCCTCGAGCGCGTCGTGAAGCTCCTTGTTCGCGGCATGAATTGCTTCCATCGCGTCGATACGCTTCCAATCGTAGACGGGTAGGGCTTGCGCGAGCAGTTGGTGCGCTTCGTGGATCAGCTTCATGGCTTGACGCATGTCGCGGTTGCTCTGGTTCATCTGGTTCCGGCGCTGCGCGCCGACCGTAGGCGATGTGGCGATGGCTTGGCCAGCGACGAGGACCGCGACAAGCGCGGTTGCGGCCAATAGTGCTTTCTTCATGTTTCGTTCCCTCCAGCCCTTCCTCGGGCCTTTTTGGAAATGACGCGTGCGGGGGGTTGGGTGTTCAGTTGGTGTTGGGCGTTAGGTGTTGAGTGTTGGGACGGGACCGGAAATTCTTAACCGCAGAGGACACAGAATCCACAGAATGGCTGGTCGCTTAAATCTCATCAAGGCCAAGAGTCCAAGGCCCAGGGCCTAAGCCAAAGCGCAGGGTCCTCAACACTTAACACCCAACCCTCCGCCCAGGCTACACTAAACTCCATGGCTCGCGAGAAGTTGGTGGACCGCGACCCTTGGCTCGCGCCTTACCGCGACGTGATTGGGCGGCGGGACCTTTACTACGGCCACCTTCGCTACGAGATCGATCAGGCGGGCGGCCTCCTTGGGCCGATCTCCCAGGGCCACCACGTCTTCGGCCTTAACTTGGGAGAGAAGGACGGCAAGAAGGGCTTCTGGTACCGCGAGTGGGCGCCGGGCGCCTCCGCCGTAAACCTGATCGGCGACTTCAACGACTGGGACCGGGGCCGGAACCCCGCCGAGCGGGACGAGTTTGGCGTTTGGAGCTTGTTCCTGCCCCTCGAGGAAGTCGATAACAAGCTGGTTCACGAGAGTCGCTACAAGGTCCACGTGGTGAGCGGGATCGGCGGCATGGACCGGATCCCCGCTTATGCCAAACGGGTTCTGCAAGAGGAGGATCAGTCCTTCGCAGCCCGGTTGTGGATGCCGAAGCAAGGCCACATCTTCCAAAACCCTTGCCCTTCAGTTCCGGGCGACCAAGGCATTCGGGTGTACGAAGCCCACGTCGGCATGGCGCAGGAGGAAGGCAAGGTCGGCTCTTACGACGAGTTCCGCCTCAACGTTCTCCCAAGAGTTGCGTCGCTTGGCTACAATGCCCTTCAGCTCATGGGAATCCAAGAGCACCCGTTTTACGGCTCGTTCGGCTACCACGTGAGCAGCTTCTATGCGCCTTCTTCCCGCTTTGGCACGCCGGACCAGCTGCGCACCCTCATCGACGCGGCGCACGGCCTCGGCATCGTGGTGCTGCTCGACATCGTTCACAGCCACGCGGTCAAGAACACGGCGGAAGGCTTGAACCTCTTCGATGGCACCCGGCACCAATACTTCCACGACGGCCCTCGTGGCGAGCATCCGGCTTGGGATTCGATGCTCTTCGACTACTCCAAGACCGAGGTTAGGCGCTTTCTTCTCAGCAACATCCGCTATTGGCTGGAGGAATTCCAGTTCGACGGCTTCCGGTTTGACGGCGTGACGAGCATGCTCTACCTCGACCACGGATTCGGGTCGGGCTTCAAGAGCTTGGAGGATTACTACGGGGCCAATGTGGACGACGAGGCCCTCACGTACCTCAAATTGGCGAACGACGTGGCCCATGCGGTCTGTCCTCGGGTGATCTCGGTGGCGGAGGACGTGTCCGGCATGCCCGGCGTGGCCCGGCCCACCGCCGAAGGCGGTCTCGGCTTCGACTACCGGCTGAACATGGGCGTGCCCGACTTCTGGTTCAGCCTCGCGCGGGAAAAGAAGGACGAGGAGTGGGGCATGGGCGACATCTACAACGTGATGCTCAACCGCCGCCGGGACGAGAAGCACATCGGCTACGTGGAAAGCCACGACCAGGCGCTGGTCGGCGACAAGACACTGGCCTTTTGGTTAATGGACCTGGAGATGTACGCGAACATGTCGAACGACCGGCAGAGCTTGGTCATCGACCGCGGAATCGCCCTCCTCAAGATCATCCGGCTGATCACTTTTTCCCTGGCGGGCGAGGGTTATTTGAACTTTATGGGAAACGAGTTTGGCCATCCCGACTGGATCGACTTTCCCCGCCCCGGCAACAATGACTCTTACCACTACGCGCGGCGGCAATGGTCGCTGGTCGATAACGGCTTCCTGCGCTACGCGAAGCTGAACGAGTTCGACCGCCGCATGCTGGGTCTGGATACGGCGTTCCACTTGTTGGAGGACGAACTGATCGAGCAGTTGGCGGTACACGAGGACACACGGCAGCTTGTTTACCGGCGCGGGCCGCTCGTCTTCGCGGTGAATCTTCATCCGACAGAGTCGTATCCTGAGCTTAGAATCCCCGTTCCGGATGCCCAGGATTACCGGCTCGTGCTCACCACGGACAGCGTGGACTTCGGAGGGTTCGGGCGCTGCGACGAGACGATGAACTATGTGTGGCAGGACGTGCCGATGTACGGCCGAGCACAATCGATGCAGATCTACTTGCCGAACCGGACTGCGATGGTTTTCGCGCCGGTGGGGGGTGTAGGTTTAAAGGTGGGGAGTGGAAGGTGAAAGGTGAGAGGTGATGGCCGCGGGTATCGATTGGAGAGGATAGACGCCCTCAAAGCTCAGGACTTGGCCGAGCTCAGCGAGTTAAGCACTGCGGAAGGGTTCAGGTTCATCGAGGGTTTGGCCAGCGACTCCGCGGGGGGAGCGCCGACCTTCGAGGCGCCCGGCGCGTTCGGCTACGCCTGGTATCTGGGCGATAAGCTGGTCGCGGTCGGCGGCATGACTCTCGATCCCTACGTTTCCGAGAAAGAAGGTCGGGTGCGTAGGGTTTATGTTCATCCCGAGCATCGTGGCACAGGGCTCGGACGCCGCTTGCTCGAGGCGATCCTCGAAGAGGGCCGCGCGACTTACACGCTCTTCACGCTGAGGGCCGCGACTCCGGAGGCGGAAGCGCTCTACTTGTCGCTCGGGTTTCAGCCTTCGAGTCTTCCGGAAACGACCCATGAGATGCGCCTACTTCAAGAGCCTCGATAGCGCGCGGTCGGCGAGGGCTTTGCCATCGTTTTGGCAGGTTGCGCAATAGTTCGCCTCGTTGTCAGAGTAGCGAATTCGCTTGACCGGGTTTCCGCAGACCGGACAGGGCTTTCCAAACTTGCCATGAACGGCAAAGTCCGGCCGGAACGCGGTAACGTCCCCCGCGCCGGGAAACTTGTTTTCAAACTGCTTCTGGAGCCGCTCGGTCCACTCTTTCAGGACAGTGCGCGAAGCGCTGTAAAGGCGTGCCGTTTCGTCGTCGGCGAGTTTGTGAGTTAGACGCAAGGGCGAGAGGCGTGCGGCGAAGAGGATCTCATCCGAGTAGGCGTTTCCGATTCCGCTGAACACGTGAGGATCGGTAAGCCGGTTCTTCACCGTTTGGTTAGCCGCTTTTAGCGCTTTGGTGAAAGCATCCAGGGTGGAATCGAGGACCTCGATTCCGCCTGGATTGTGAGCTTTCAGCTCCTCCTCGCCTTGAACCAGAGTGATGGAAGCTCGCTTCTTTGAGCCAGCCTCGGTGAGAAACAATGATCCATTGTCAAACTCCAGGACGGCGGAAACGATCTTCCCACCCAAAGGCTTTCCACCCGCCTCCACCCACCGCAGCCGACCCGCGATCATGAGGTGGATCACGATGAACGAGTCGCCCTCGAGTTCGAGAACGATCCGCTTCCCAATTCGCCTGAGTCCGAGTACGCGCCTGCCCGCTAAGTCCTTCGGCGCCGGCGTGACCGACTTGAGGACCGATAGGCCGGTCACACGAAACGAGGTCAGCCGCTGATCGACGATGCGGTCTCGAAGTTTGGCCAGGTAGAGCTCGATATCCGGAAGTTCCGGCATGATTCGATTTTAGCTTGCAGAGATCGAGGGCCAGTGTGGTTATCGCGAGTATCGCGAGTCAGGATTGTCATGCGAAATACTCGACTACTAACAGGCGCGCCGCCCCCCTCAGAATCTATCTATCTTAGTCCCTAATATGATAATGATTTATCTGGATATTTATATGACTATCTTATGAATAGCCCCTCAGTTCGAAGTTAACCATCGGCACGCATAGTAATCATGGGCCTCTAGGCGTGCTCTGCCACTAGAGCACATTTGAATAGTTACGACGAGGCCCAAATCCTCCATCAGGTGAATGTTTGGCAGCAGCAAAGTTATTGAGTGGATCAGCCCTCGCAAGAAGCAAGATTTTAATCGTCGATGATCTGGAGTCAGACGCACTCATGTTGAGAAGAATGCTTGAACTGAGCGGCTTCGAGGCCATCGAACACCAAGCGACGGTTGAAGATGCGCTTCTCTCTATTAGCCGTTCGGAACCCGAACTTGTAATCCTGGATCTGCATCTGGGCGACGACGTAAGCGGCTTAGATCTGTTGACACAACTGAGAACCGGCCAACTCGCCGCGACTGAGCTACCTGTTCTCGTCTGCACGGGCGACACAGACCTCGAATCCAAACGCGCGGCGTTAACCTTGGGGGCAACGGATTTTCTCACAAAGCCGGTAGATGTCATCGAAGTTGGGAAAAGGGTTCAAAACCTCATCGAATCGCACCAATTGCGGGTTGAACTTGAAAACCGCGTCGCACATCGGACTCAGGATTTAGGGCGAATTAATAATGAGTTAGAGATCGAGGTTTCGGGCCGAAAGAAGGTGGAGGGCGCGCTTAGGCAGACCGAGCAGCGCATGCGCTTCTTGCTCATATCGGGCCGAATAACGGTATACACTTGCACCCCGTTTCCCCCCTTTTCGCAGACTTTTGTTAGCCCCAACGTGACCGCGCATTTAGGATACGAACCAGAAGAGTTCACGGCTGATCCCACGTTCTGGATAGATCGAGTGCATCCTGAGGACCGACCAGGAGTTGAAGCGGGGAGGCGCGAAATTGGAAAGGGAGAGAGGATCACCCAGGACTACCGCTTCAGGCACAAAGACGGTTCCTATTGCTGGGTTTCCGACGACCAGCTCTTGATTCTGGACAGCTCCGGCAACCCGGTTGAGATTATCGGTGGCTGGTTTGATATCGGCGATCGTGTGCAGGCTCAGCAGGGGCTCGCGAGCCACGCGGTCATACTCGAGACCGCCAACGCCAGGCTAAAGGAGTTCGACCGCCTTAAATCGGAGTTCGTTGCCACCGCATCGCACGAAATGCGCACGCCGCTTACGATCATTCGCGAATATGCCAGCCAGTTGAACGATGGCCTCGCCGGCGCGATGGGGGCCGAGCAAAGAGAGATGCTCGATGCCGTGATTCGGAACTGCGACCGCCTCCGGGGCCTCCTGGACAACCTTCTCAATCTGCATAGGATTGAAGCACACCAAATGGAAATGAACAGATCGAAGGTCGATCTAACCAAGACTATTCGCGACTGCTTTCGAGACTTCGCTCCCAAGTGCAGGTCAAACGGCATCACGCTCAAGATTAATGTCATTGAGCCGGTGCCACCGACATTTTGCGACGCCGATCTGATTGGGCAGGTTCTCGTTAACTTGCTCAGCAACGCCGTGAAGTTCACCCCCGACGGCGGAATCATTACTCTTACCGCAAAGCCCGTGCAGGACCGGATTGAGATCTCGGTCGAAGACTCGGGAAAAGGAATCGCCCCCGAAGCCATCCCCAAGATATTCGAGGCATTTAGTCAGATAGACCGTGTCGAAGGCCCGGGATACCGAGGCACCGGGCTTGGGTTGACGATATCTAAGAAGATCGTCGAAATGCATGGTTCCGAATTCAAGGTGATTTCGACTTTGGGCCGCGGTTCTACTTTTAGCTTCCTTCTGCCGATCTGGGATCTGGATTCCGAGTTGGCAGCTTTTGTCACCGAAAAATGGATGCAACGAAACTCCGAGTTGGCAGGAACTCTGATGGTGTTGCGGTGTTCCACCGAACCTGGACCCGACAGGGAGGGCTTGCTTGCCCAAATTATTGGGAGGGTGGCGGTCAGTTGCCCTGCGGAGCCGGGCGGGTTGAGGCTGGCGTCGTCTAGGTTGGTTGCGGCCGTTCTTGGTACGGATGCTTCCACCGCTGAGAAAACGCTGAGGCAACTGTCATCCCACGACGATCTGATAGCACAATCATCCATAGAATGGGCCGTTCTTGGATTTGAGGCGACAAAGCCCATTGAGGACTGGATGTCAAGTATCGAACGGTCATTTAAACCATTGGGCCGGTGATCCTGTTGTTCCTGCCGGTGCAGCCGGTGATCAGTGACGGAACATGCGCACTAAGTAAGAACATGGAGGAGAAGCCTCTAAGGCAGGATCAATGAATAATGTAATGGTCATCGACGATGAATCGATTTGGACCGAATTAGATTTGAACTTGGGCGCCCCGAAAGGCAACCGCTCTCAACACCCTCATGGTGACGTCGTAAAAACCACCGGGCGGATTCTGGTGGTAGACGATGAACCGGATATCGTGTTCCTTATCAAGAAGCGCCTAACGAACGCGGGCTATGAAGTTTCAGTCGCAATGGACGGGGCAGGGGCCACCCGGATCGCCATGCAAACATGTCCGGACGTCGTTCTGCTCGACATTGGAATGCCGTGCGGAGACGGCCATATGGTTGCCGACCGCATTCGAAGCAACCCCAACACGTGCTTCACGCCAATTATCTATCTGACCGCGCGAACGTCTGACGAAGATCGCGAACGGGCTACGGCGGCAGGCGCTTTCGCGTACATTACAAAACCCTTCGCCTCGGATGAGCTTCTCGCGCAGGTGCGCCAAGCCATTTCCTATTGGAGATAGGGTGAGTGAATGCTGGTCTTGGCCTTCTCGTTTGCGTAGACGCCGCTCCAAACCATTCGCTTGAAATCGTCCATGGTGGTGCATCCGCGAACGCGAACCCTAGGAAGCAGGAGTGGATCGGCGCCCGGCTGAACCGGGCCTCCTCCTTTCTTCCAACCGGAGAGATATCCGGCTTCCCTTGTACGCTCTACCACACCATCGTTGTACGAGCCGGAGGGGTAGGCAATGGCCTCGACTGGCTGTCCCAAACGCTGTTCTAAGACTCTCTTGGATTCCCTCAACTCGAAATCCAGCCGGTCGGCGTCGAGCGTGGTGAGGTCGAGGTGGCTGACGGTATGGGACCCGACGCCAACCTGTCGCCGCCGCATCACATTCACGTCGTTCCAAGCCAGATGGCCTGGCGTGTCGAGGGTCTTTGTAACCAAGAAGACGGTGGCCGAGACCCCGTATCGAAGCAAGATGGGGAAGGCTTGGTCAAAGTTGTCCTTGTAACCATCGTCCATGGTAATCGCCACGGATCGCTCAGGGAGGGCCAAACCACCGAGCAGGGCATCCTGTACCTGTTTCACGCTAACCAAAGAGAAGCCGTTTTTCACGAGGTAGGCGACCTGCGCATCGAACTGCTCTGGTGAGACGGTGAGATCGCACATAAGGGGGCTGGTCTTCTCTTTAGCGCTCAGCGTGTCGATGCGGTGATACATGAGCACGGGAACGGCGAAGTCTTTTGTCATCCGAACCGGCTGTACGTGACGCTTTATCGGTCGGGCCGGGACTTCGACCGTGTCGTTCGATAGTGTCGACGTCCGGCAGCCGCAGACGCCAATTGCCGCCAAGAATAGGAAGCCGCACTTTGCCCACATAAGAAGCAAGACGAGTGACCAGGGACATCGTTATAGGCGGCGAGACGCGATGAGCGTTCGGGTCGTAACTTCTTACTTGCGGAAGGCTCGCCTCTTAGAGGGCGTGAACCTTGGGGCCGGGTTCGTCGACCCAATACCCTTTTCTCTCGTAGTAGTCGTGCAGTTTCGCCTCGTACTCTCGGTCTAGGACCGTGTCACCTGTATATTCCGGCGCAAGCTTGATGGTTTCGCGGGACAGGTTGACGTAGACCTTCGAGTCCTTCCAACTGACCGCGTCTACCCAACTCGGCGAAATCAAGACCTTCTTGCCTGGCCACCAATTCAGAGTGTCCAGAACCAAATAGCGAATTGCCCAAGTGGCGTCGTCAATGATGAAATCCTCTATGTGGCCGAGTTCTCCATCGCCAGCTTGAATCTTTTGGCCTGTGATGTCTCGCGTGCTCTGTAGTTCGGGATCCCAGGCTCTCGCCTCCGCGGGGGCTTCCGCCGGTCTTTCATTGTCCCGCACTAGATATCTCGAGTAGCCCCACAGATAGGGTCCGGTCCAGTAGGTTGGCCATCCATAGTAGCCATAGTAGTCCTGCTCGTACTGTCGCGAAACCGGCTGATCGCTATCAAGGGAGGGACTGTTCTGAATTTGTAGCTTCGTCAGATTGACGACAACATGCCGATCCGCCTCGCTCACTTGATTCAGGGCCTGCGGCGAGATCAAGACCTTCCTGCCGACAAGCCAAGGGCCGGTATCGGCCACCAAGTAGCGCACCGTCCAATGCTTGTCGTCGAAATAGAACTCCTTGACCTTTCCTATTTCCCCGTCTTTGCATTCCAGTTCGTATCCCTTTAGGGCCTTTGTGCTGATTAACATTTGATTCCTTTTTCGATATGCCGCTTCCCGCCGAAAATCGCCGCATATTTTGCGGCAAACGCTGGATTAATCCAAAGCGCTTTCGTCGAGCTCGGTAGATCGATTAGATGCTCAACTCTTTTACGCCTGCATCGGGACGGGTATGTCGCCTGCTCAATCATATCTGCGTCAAATGCCCGGGTGAGGCGCGTCAGGCCGTATCGCCCTAAACCCAGTCACCAATGATCCATCGAGTCATATCGGGGTCATTAAGGGTGGCAACCCGCCAAATCCGACCCATTTCAAAACATGTTGCCCTGGCATTGGTTGTAGAAATAGCTAGAGAACACAATGAAAAAACTAATGCTTGCGCTGCTTCTTACGGCAGCAATTGTCCCGGTCTATGCACAGAGAGATAGAGGAGGTGGACACGGAGGCGGAGGCGGGGGCGGGCATTCATCCCCACAACGCTCCGCGCCACGTTCCGCGCCCCAGCGTTCAGCTCCCAGGGCCGCCCAGCGCTCCGCGCCTCAGCGGTCAGCGCCCAGGGCGACGCAGCGCTCCGTGTCTCAGCGATCAGCCCGCGTGACAGGGCAACGCTCAGCGGCTAGAACGGCTTCGCATTCGGGCTCAAGCTCGGCGCGCCGATCGGCAAGCGCCGGAAGATCAACGTCTAACTCCTCGAGCGCCCTCCGCAGATCCTCAGGCGGAGCGTACGCCGGCCGTTCGAATGGCGGCGGCGGTGGCTATCGGCCAGGTGGAACCGGCTACGGCAGATCCCATTTTGCGTCGGGAGGCTGGGGCCAGGGGCCAGCTTGGATCTCGCCGAGCTATAACTGCTACGTGGGTTTCGGCTGGCAAAGCAGACCGAGCAGGTACGACCTCGTTTGGGTCCTCGACCCCACCACCGGGCAGTACTACCAAGCGTATTACTACCCTCAATACGGCTACTACGCCTGGGCTTCCAGCCCGTTAATAGCCGTTGGCGTGTACAGCCCAGGAATCAGCTTCGTGGCTCGTCTGTAGAGTGCGACAGGAATCTGCACTGTGATTGAAAATGGAATGGGCCGGCTTGAGCTGGCCCATTCCATTTGTTAATCGGCGAGGTGACGAGTGGAATCTCTAGCAGAAAGGGTTTCAGCCTCAAAATCTGGAGCCCTCGACGAGAATCGAACCCGTGACCTCTTCTTTACCAAAGAAGTGCTCTGCCGCTGAGCTACGAGGGCGTATGCTGGTGGGGAGTGAAGGATTTGAACCTACGTAGGCATCGCCGGCAGATTTACAGTCTGCTCCCATTGACCGCTCGGGCAACTCCCCAGCATCCGCAAGTTATACCATATGGCAGGGCCTTGGGCTTTGGGCTTTGGGCTTTGGGCCTTGGGGCTTGGGCCTTGGGCCTTGGGCTTTGGGCTTTGGGCCTTGGGAAGGGTAGAGGGTAGAGGCGGTGTTGGGTGTTAGGTGTTGGGGGTTGGGGTTGGGGGTTGGGAGTTGGGGTTGGGTGTCGCTGAAAGTTCGGGGAAACTAGTTACAAGCTTGCGGCAATGTGATTCGGACGGCTGCTCCAAACATTTAACACCAAAAACCTGCACACCCAGCACCGCCCCTACCCTCTACCCTTCCCCAACATCCAACACCCAACACCTAACGCCTAACGCCCAACACCCCAACACCTAGATACCTAGCCCTGAAGCAACAACGGCTAATCCCCCCTTTCTTTTCACCAGGTTTGAACCACTTCGGTTGAAAAATCGGTCCTTTCATGTAGAATTAGCAGATTCCTGCAAAAGGATCGTTTCAACCCAGAGGGGGATATGTCGAAATCAACAAACTGGATTGCCAAAGCATGCGTGCTTGCAGCCATGATTACCGTCGGATCGGCCGCTATTGCGAGCGTTCAAGACGCTTCCATCGTCATCGACCACGCGCTTAACAGCCCTACGCTAACTATTCGTTACTCGGGCGCGCACGTCGCCATGGTGGAGTTGCGTTTGAACGGCGTCAGCTATGCCACGCGGACTACCGACGTGGGGCAATCGAAGGGAGAAACCAACTTTACGCTCGATGCTTCGAGCCTGAGCAATGGCGATAACGACGTCGACGTGCGCCTCTATGACAAGAACGGCAAACTCGTTGGCGCGGAGCACAGCACCGTGGTTTCCGACGACGGACGCAAGGCGCCGGTTTTTCTCGAGATGCCCAAGATGGGGGCCACGGTCCAGGGCCCTGTTCAAATCAGCCTCGGATTCGGCAAGGACCTGAAGAACGTTTACGTCAGTTTCTTTGTAGATAATCAGTTCAAGGCGATGAGCAACACGCCGCCATTCAACTACATCTGGGACACCAGCCACGACTCCAACGGATGGCACGATCTTGAAGCCTGGGTTGTGGACGATTCCAGTTCCACTTTCAAGACGCGAAGGATCAAGGTCTTTGTGAACAACCCAGGAGGCCTAACCACTCGCCAGTTCAACCAGCCTGCGCCCACTCCGGTCGCGGCGGTGATTCCCGTTGTGGCAACCCCCCCGGCGCCGAAGGCGGCGCCTCTTTCCCTGCAAACGAGCGTCCCTACACCTACGGCGAGTCTGCAGTCAGCTAGCGCTGGTGCAAAAGCTGCCGGAACGGCGGCGGTTGCGGCTGCGGCGAGGGCGAACCATTCATTGGCCCCAACCCTTGTAACCCGTGCCCCCGCGCCAAAACATGTAGCGATTTCGGAGATGGGAAACACGGTCAAGCCGACCGTCGGCGGGTCCGCGGGGATCAAAGGCGTCAGCCTTGGTTCATCGGTTTCCAGCGGCCCGAGAGTTTTGCTCCCGACCGGAAAGCGAGTTGCCACAGAAGGCCAGCCCGCGCTGTCCGGCCCGATCGGCCCGACGAAAGCTCGCTCCACCAAAGAAATGCCGATGCCGGCATCGGCCAAGATGAGCGCTCTTCCAAAGGTAGAAGCAACTTTGGCGGTTCCTTCGGTGCCCAAGCCGGCGCCGGCGAAGATCTCAAACTCGACGATTTCTGTAACGGTGGCGAACCCGAAACCGGTTTCGCAACCACGTCCGGCGCAGCTCGGCACGTCTTTGAATTCTCAGCCTGCCATGGAGCCATCCCTGGCCGTTCAGCCAAAGCTCGCCACCCTGACGCGGCCCAAGATCGAGGTTAAGCCCTCGGCAACGGTTCGCATCGCTAAAGCCGTTCGCACAGCCGTAACCGTTCGCACCACTGCAACCGTTCGAACAGCCGTAGCCGTTCACCCGGCGACGGCGCCCCAGAAGGCTTCCACCAAAGCGGTTTCAAAGGCGATAGCTGCGGCGAGCGCAGTCAAGCTTGTGGCCATTGGCCACGGGGCCAAGCTTCCGAACGTTGGAACGTATTCGATCTCTCTGAACGCAAAACCGGTTCAGTTCGATGCGGTGAAACCGCGCGTCAAGAACAACGTTCCGCTTACGCCTTTCCGGTACCTCTTCGAGCAGAGCGGAGGAAAGGTGGACTGGGCCAACAAGACGAAGTCGGTCACGGCCAACGGCGAAGGCAAGGAAATCTATATCAGGATCGGAGACAAACTTGCAAAGGTCAATAACCTTCCCGTCCAGCTCGATCTCACCCCCTTCATCGAGAACGGGCGCACGATCGTTCCCTTGAGCTTCATCCAGGACGCGCTCGACGTCGAAGTCGACTACGATCCGGTCACCAACCACGTGCTGATCACCAGCATCAAAAAGAAGCACTAACCGAAAGCTGGTTATTTTTGCGGGGAGTTTCGCTTGAAACTCCCCGCTTTTTATTACTGCATCAAATGGATGTTGCCGATTATTAAATTGGCCTCGATATGATCGGAACGGTACCGAACAGCAACAATAGGCGCCGCGCAACTCTTAGCACTTGGATTTGCCGGATCGTCGCATGCCTGGCGGGCGTGTCCCTGGCAGACTACGTGCTGGTGAACTCGCTTGACAAAATGCACCTCGCTCCCGCAACGGGCGCGATCTACACGCTCGTTGCCAGCATTCTCATCTTGCTCCTTCTGGCCGTGGCATTGCTCGCGAAGACCACCAACATGCTTATGGGCAGGGTCAGGAAGCAACAGCTTGCCCTCAGTGTGGCCAAAGAGGAAGGGGTCGAACTGCAGAGGGCTTATCGCGAGGTTCTGGAGAACCTTCCGATTGGGCTGTTCACTTACGAGAAAGGAAAGTTTCAATACACGAACTGGGCATGGGACGAGCAAGTTCTGCGGAATCCCGGCGAGGCGCCAACGGACGCTTTTGCGCGGGGGCTTCACGCGGACGATCGACAGCAGGCCCTTCGCGAATTAGATCGCTGCTGCCGGCACGAGGAGCCGTTCCACCAGAACGTGCGTCTTATCGACGAGTTCCTCGAGGAGCGGACGATTGAAATGCGGGGCGTGCCTGTTTACGAGCCCGACGGCACTTTCCGCCATTTGTTAGGATTTAACATCGACGTGAGCGAGGCGGCGCGGGCCAACTTGGAGCTGCAATCCAACAACGCGGAAGTTGAACTCAAGAACCAGATGCTGGTCAACGCATTGGGCGAGCTCGAGGCGAACTTTACCGCGATGGTCGAATCGCTGGTGAAGGCGGTGGAAGCGAAGGACCCGTATACAGCAGGCCATTCCGAGCGCGTGATGCAGTACAGCGTCATGATCGGCGAATACTTCGGGCTGAGCCCTCACGACCTGAAGATTCTGAAGATGGGAACGCTCATCCACGACATCGGCAAGATAGGCATACCGGACGAGATCCTGACCAAACCGTCGGGGCTTACCACCGAGGAATACGACGTCATCAAGAGGCACTCGGAAGTTGGATACGACATGATTCAGGGAATCCCGATGCTTCGGGAGTGCGCTCCGATCGTTCGCCTTCACCACGAGAGGTTGGACGGCAGCGGATATCCGCTGGGCCTCACCGGGGACGAGATACCGTTCCTCGTCCGCATCTCTGCAGTGGCCGACGTTTTTGACGCGATGACTTCCAACCGCGCCTATCGGCGCGGGCTCCCCACCCGCGTGGCCATCGACGAGCTGCGTCGCGAGGCCTCCCTGCACCGACTGGACGCGGATATCGTGGAAGCTTTCGCCAGAGCCATTACTCGGCAGAAGCCGGCAGCAGGCGCCGAACGACGCGCCGCATAACAGGTGCGTCAGAGCTCGCCAATCGGCCAAAATAGATGCTGAGGTGTTGTTCTAGTTGCCCTATGTAGTTACCGAGCCGTGCATCGGCGTCAAGGATAAGTCGTGCATGACCGTCTGCCCTGTGGATTGCATCTATGAAGCGGACGACATGGTGTACATCAATCCCGACGAGTGTATCGATTGCGGGCTATGCGAACCAGAATGCCCGGTTACGGCCATTTTCGTGGACACCGACGTTCCGCCGCAGTGGCGCGAATACATTGAGAAGAACGCGGTAGAAGGAAGGCAACGCTCGAGCTAGCTTAAGCGGCTTCCGCAGCCAAGATTTGCTGCCATCTCGCGGAATCGATTCGATTGTCGGGCTTTAAGCTCATTCCGATACGGTATTGATCCTGCATGCCTTCGGCTTTGCGGCAATACTTGACTTCGCCCTTGACGACCACTTGTCCCAGGTTTGAGTCTATGTGCAGCTCTATCGGGGCGCCCTTATCAAGCTGACCCGAAGACAGAACGGCCGCGCCCCGCGCGGAGACGTCGACTAGCATCACGTCGAAGTTGCACCCTTCGCTCATGAGCACGCCGGTCGTACCCTCGAGAAGAAGGCGCATATCCTCGGTTTGCGTTGCGAAGTGGACGGTGCTGGCCAGCCTCAACGAAAGGACGTTGCCGCTACAGTACTCCATGACCGCGCGAAAAACGGCGATGTTTCCCGGCCCATACACCTGAAAAACAAAGGTGTCTCCGGTTTCGTACTCCATGTCTTTGGGGGTGACCACAACGACATTGTTCTCGCTGAAGGTTCGAACCCAACCGGAGAAGATCTTCGCGTCTCTTAGCCGCTGAAATCTGGCCCTCGTATTTGAAAGTTTCTTCCTTAGCATGACGCTCTTTACTTATCTTCGGATTGGGGCGACATTTAACTTAGTCGGGGAACGGCGGGGGGCACGCCGCCATAATGTTAAGAGCTATGGGCAACGGCGACCACCCGAACGAGCGCTTGCTTCGAGCGCAAGATCAGTTCATCCTCGAATGGGGGCGCATGGGATCCAGTTGGGGGATCAATCGCACCATGGCCCAGATTCACGCACTCCTGTTCGTCTCCAGCGAGCCGTTGGACGTCGACCAGATCATCGAACGGCTGCTCATTAGCCGCGGAAACGCGAGCATGAGTCTTCGAGACCTCATGGACTGGGGAATTGTGCGCCGGTTTCGACGGCCCGGTGAACGACGGGACGTTTATACAAGCGAAAGCGACCCGTGGCAAATGTTTTCCCGCGTTGTGCGCGAACGCAAGCGCCGAGAAATCGACCCGACCGCGCGTGCCCTCCGCGAATGCACCGCGATGCTGCCAGGAACAACCGAAAGCCCCGAGGAGACCATCTTTAGCGAAAGGCTGAACGGCCTTTTGGAGGTGTTTGATCTCCTCGACGCAATCTACCAACAGGTCTTCAGCACAGATAACGTGTTTATGGAGACCGTTAGCCTCCTGAAAGAGCAACCTGCAGATTCGGCTAGGGTTATTGGCCAGGGCACTGCCAAGAAGACCTGATTTTCGCATTTGAACCTGGCGGCGACCTGGAATCGATGGTATGTTGGTTCAAGGGATGGCGCGCAAACCAAAACTTTCTGCTGGCTCGAACGCCAACACGACCGGGAAGACGCCCGTCTTGCCGTTACGCGACTCCGTTCACTTTCCTGGGCTCGTCAACACCGTGCATGTTGCGCGGGACCGGTCGTTAAAGGCTGTCAGAAGCGCTCTTGCCGGAACGAAGCAGCTGTTGGTATTGAGTCAGCGGGATATGAATCAGAGTGAGCCGGAGGGCGGCGATCTCCACGAAATAGGGACTCTCAGCGAGGTTCTCCAAGCGGCGCCCTTTCCCGACGGCAGTCTGCGAATTATCGTCCGGGGGCTTGGAAGAGCGAGGGCCTGCCAAATGGTAGAAGTCGACGGAGTGTTCTGGGCAAAACCGCAGCAAGTCGCCGAGTTCGAAGGTTCAAGTTCGCCCCCACTGATCGCAGAAGCCCGAGAGGCGTTCCTCAATCTGGCCGCCTATTCAAGCGGAGTTCCCCACGAAGCGGCAGAAAGTGTGGCCCACGTTGATCGCTGCGGAGAACTGGCAGACACGATGGCGCATTATTTGCCGATTCCGCCGAGCGAGAAACAACTTCTGCTAGAAACCTTATCGACGGAGAAGCGCCTTGAGGACGTCTACAGGCTGGTTCGCCGGGAGGCTCATGTCTACACGTACCGGCAGGAAATCCGTGAGCGGACCGACGCTACCATCGCCGAATCGCAGCGCGAATACGTGCTCCGCGAGCAGTTGCGATGTCTGCAAAAGGAGCTCCGGAGCGAGGACAACGGTTCCACGCACCACCTTGTGGCGCGAACGTCCGAAGCCCAACTTCCTGAGACCATCGCAAAGTTTGCCCAGGACCAGATTCGCCGGCTGGACTCGTTGACCCCCGATTCGCCGGAGTGGGCGGTTATCCAAAGACACCTAGAGTGCCTCCTTGAAATGCCATGGTCCGAGAAAGCCGCTCAAAACACCGACTTGGATACGGCCCGCGCGATTCTAGACAAGGACCACGCATTTTTGGGGGAAGCCAAGGAACGCATCGTCGAGTTCTTGGCGGTAAGACAGCTCACCGGTGGGGCCAGGAGTCCGGTGCTCTGCTTCGAGGGCCCTCCGGGGGTGGGTAAAACCACGTTGGCGGAAGCGGTAGCTCGAGCGCTTGGCCGCCGATTTGTGTGCGTTTCTCTCGGCGGCGTCCGCGACGAGGCCGAGTTACGTGGCCACCGCCGCACCTACGTGGGAGCTCACCCGGGAAGGATCGCTCGCGGTCTGATCTCATGCGGGAGTTCTGACCCCGTCGTCTTGCTCGACGAGCTCGACAAGGTCTCTTTCGAATCTGGAAGATCCGACATCGCGTCGGCCCTGCTCGAAATTCTCGATCCGAGCCTGAACCGGCGGTTCCTGGATCACTATATTGACTTTCCAATCGACCTGAGCGACGTGGTCTTCATCGCCACCGCAAACTCTGTGGCCGGGCTCCCTGCCGCCTTGAAGGACCGGCTGGAAGTCGTCGCGTTTCCAAGCTACAGCAACCACGATCGAGCCTCTATCGCCCGAATGTACCTGCTTCCCAAGGGCCTTGCAGATCATGGTCTTGAACGCAGCGACCTCGACATTCCCGATGAGACGCTTCGGGCGCTGATCCAGACCTATACGTCAGAGGCAGGGGTGCGCGAACTCGAGCGCGCAATCGCGGCCATTTGCAGGCGCGCGGCGAAGGCGAAAGTTACTAACCAGCCCCTTGAACGACCTCTGTCGCCTGCTGGCCTGCGTGCAATCCTGGGCCAACCTCAGCCAAACAGGGCCCATGCAAGGGCCGCGATGACGGGAACCGTCTGGGGCCTGGTGGTGGCAGCTTACGGGGGAGACGCCTTCCAGATCGAGGCTGCGTTCTTGAAGCCTTCCGGATCGCGCAGGGACATCAGTCTCACCGGCAACATGGGCGACATCATGCGGGAATCGGCCGAGGCGGCGGTTTCGTTCCTGCGGCTTCACCTTGGAGGATGCGAGGCGTTCAACGACGATTTGCACATTCATGCTGCGTGCGGCGACCGGTCGAAGGAAGGACCGAGCGCGGGCCTGGCTATCGCAATCGCGGTAACTTCTGCGTTGCTAGATACGCCCACTCCTCCAGATATGGCGTTCACCGGCGAGATAACGTTGCGGGGACAGGTGCTTCCAGTAGGAGGTATCAGGGAGAAGATCATCGCCGCGCAAAGATTAGGTTTCAAAGAGGTGCTACTTCCCATGGACAACCTGGATGAGGCGCGCGACCTCCCCATGGACGTGCTGAAGGATATACACCTCATCCCCGTATCGACGGCGGATGAAGCCCTCGGTATCGTATTTCCCTTAATCGCCGGAAATCTGGGGAGCGGTGGAACTCGACGTGATTTCGAGCATTCGATTAAGGGCTAACAGGGCGTTTCGCGCCACGGGTTGCGCTACGGCCACTTCATTTGGGACGTCGCCATCGTGCAGACGATCCAGGGTCCAAAGAAGAAAGCTCGGGTGGATTCGATACATGGTGGAGCAAGGGCAAATCTGAGGGTCGAGGCACTTGACTATCTTGTCTGGATGCTCTTTCCCCAAGCGGGAAACGAGATTGATTTCGGTTCCAACTCCCCACGCTGAGCCAGAATCAGCGGCCTCGATCGTTCGTATGATGTACTCGGTTGACCCGCAGCAGTCGGATTCCCTGACGACGTCCAAGGAACATTCTGGGTGAACGACTATTTGGACAAGCGGATTGGCAAGGCGGGCGCTGCGAATCTGATCGACGGTGAATCGGGCGTGAACGCTGCAATGCCCCTTCCACAGGATGAACTTGGCATTGAGCAGGCTTTCCCGGCTGATTCCGCCCAATGGCTTGCTGGGATCCCAGAGGACCATATCCTGCTCTGGATCAAAGCCTAAAGCAACCGCCGTGTTGCGTCCTAAGTGTTGATCGGGAAAGAACAGCACTTTATCGAAGCCTTTCAAGGCCCATGCGACGATGGCTGCGGCGTTCGTCGAGGTGCAAACCGCGCCACCATTTTCTCCGACAAACCCCTTTAAGTTGGCGGCCGAGTTAATGTAGGTGATGGGGCAAATGCTCGTAACGTCCATTAGCGCGGCCAGCTCGGACCAGCACCGCTTTACTTGAATGATGTTCGCCATGTCGGCCATGGAGCAGCCTGCCGCCATGTTTGGCAATAGAACGCGTTTGTCGGTGAGGATCGCCGCGCTCTCGGCCATGAAATGAACGCCGCAGAAAACGATGAACTTAGCCTCCGTACGCTTCGATGCGTCCAAACAAAGCTTATAGCTGTCGCCCCGATAGTCGGCGTGTTCAATGATTTCGTCCCGCTGGTAGTGATGCCCCAGAATTACGATTTGATCGCCTAGTTCGGCCTTTCGCTCTGTTATGCGTTCGCGCGTTTCTTCTGCCGACAGCTCCGTATAGGCTTGCGGCAACGACGACTGATACATAGCTGCTCCGTTGCGAGTCTCTTCAAAGCTTCGACAGCCTTTCGGCGGGGATGTTGTCTAAGCTCAACTTTACTACGATCCCGAACTGCGGTCGATCACCACCGCGGCTCGCGGAGAACCCGTGTGAAAAAGCATCTTGCGCACCTCGGAGATTAACGAATCTTTGTCTAGTCCGCAATCCTTTCGGATCACGGGTTGGGATCCATGCTCCACGAACCTATCTGGTAACGACATCAGCGTGAATGCCCCATTGCACAAACTGTTCTGGCTGAGCAGGTCGCACACCTGTTGGCCCAGTCCTCCGGACCGGACGTTTTCCTCGATAGTAATTATTCGGCCGGTCGACTTTGCCAGACTCAAGATCGCCTCCGCATCCAACGGTTTTACGAACCTGGCGTTGAGAACCGCTACCGAGACGCCGCTTTGTTCCAGCTCGTTGGCCGCCTCGAACGCAACGCTCGCCATGCTCCCAAGTGCGACGATGCCGACGTCATTACCGGATTTAAGCAGCTCCGCCTTTCCGAGCTGGATGGGTGTGCGCTGCTCGGGAAGCCTATCGTCGCTCGACCCTCTCGGGTATCGCACCGCAGTTGGCCCCGCATCGTATCCCGCCATAAACCGCGTCATTTCGCAGAGTTCGGTGGTATCCCGTGGCGCCATCAAAACCATGTTGGGCAAGCAACTTAGGAAACTGACGTCGAATGCGCCGTGATGAGTGGGGCCATCGTCGCCAACGAGACCGGCCCGATCCATAAAGAAGCGGACCGGCAAGTTTTGAATACAGACGTCGTGGAGGACCTGATCGAAACCTCTTTGCAGGAACGTGGAATAGATGGCGCATAGAGGGCGGATCCCTCCTGCGGCCAGACCTGCAGCGAAGGTCACCGCGTGCTGCTCCGCGATTCCAACGTCGAAGTATCGACTGGGATATTGCTTTCCGAATCCGGTTAGGCCCGTTCCGTCCGGCATGGCGGCCGTAATCGCAACCACCTGAGGGTCAGCCTCCGCGCATTCCATCGCGGCGTTCCCAAAGGCCTGGGTGTAAGTGACTGGACCTACCGCCTTGCGCATCTCGTTTTCTTCAAGGTCGAACGGAATCACTCCGTGCCACTTCCGGGCATCTTCCTCCGCCACTTCGTAGCCCTTGCCTTTGACGGTAATCGCGTGGACGAACACCGGTCCGCGAAGCTCTCGAACGTTCCGGAATATCTCCAGCAGAGCCAGAAAATCGTGACCGTCGACGGGCCCAATGTATTCGAAGCCCATTTCTTCGAAGATGGTCCCGGTCTGTTCTGGAGCGAAGTAGTGGGTGATGCCATGCCGGAGCCCGGCGGCGACGCGCGTCATCGGAGAGGGCAACTTTTCCACGACCCCCTTCGCGCGATGGGCCATATCTTGGATCATTGGCCGAGAGCGCAACTTCGTAAAGTAGGACGTGAGCGCCCCCACGTTCTGGGCGATAGACATCCGGTTATCGTTCAGCACGACGGTGAGATCGGCGCCAAGCTCTCCCGCATGGTTGAGCGCTTCCCAACTCATTCCCGAACAAATGGCGGCATCCCCGGTGACGGCAACCACGCGCTCACTACGCCCCGTGGCATCCCTTGCGGCGGCAAAACCAAGGGCGGCCGAGATTGCGGTGCCAGCGTGCCCGGCGCCAAAAAAGTCGAACGGGCTTTCTTCCCGCCTGAGAAATCCGCTTATCCCCCCGTATTGCCTAAGAGTGTCGAATCGGTTGAAACGCCCAGTCAGCAGTTTGTGCGGATAGGCCTGATGCCCTGTATCCCAAATCACGACGTCGGGGGGAAGATTGTAAGCGGCATAGAGGGCGACCGTTAGCTCGACCGTTCCAAGGTTAGAACTAAAATGGCCCCCTGTCTTGCTCACGTTGTCGAGGATCGCTTCGCGAACTTCTTTCGAAAGCTCGAGCAGTTGCTCATCGCTGAGTTGGTGCAGATCGGCGGGGGACTCGATCTTCGAGAGTAGTGGGTATCGCAAATCCTTATCCAAGATAGTCCTAAGTCGCCCTTAGTTTACTTACGAGTCACAGCTTTAAATGGAGGCAGCTAGGAGAAACCCGTAAGAATGGGTACAACACATTGAACATTGCGATGAAATCGCTCGTTCCGGATAGCAAAGAAATAACAAAAGCCCACCATAATGTTGGGTAAGTCGGAGAATGCATGCTGATTTTGAGAGGTCGCTCAACGCATTTTGATGGTAAGTACTGAGCCAAAAACTATATTGCTCGTCGAGGATAACCCGGACGACGAAAAACTCACTTTGAGGGCGATGCGCCAAAGCGACGTTCCCAATATCGTGGTTGTCGCGCATGACGGGGCCGAAGCTCTCGAATACGTCTTGGGTTCAAATAGGCTCCCCTCGCTCATTCTCCTCGATCTTAAGCTCCCCAAAGTCAGTGGCCTCGAGGTCTTGGAAAAGATAAGGAGCGAGCATCGGACGCGAACTTTGCCGGTGGTGGTGTTGTCTTCCTCCGACGAGGAGCGAGATATTCTACGAAGCTACCAGTTGGGCGCCAACAGCTATATACGCAAGCCGGTGGACTTCGACGAATTTATCGACTCCGTGCGCCAGTTGGGTCAATATTGGCTTACGATTAATTTTTCCGTTCGAGGAAGTATCAGCGCCTAGAATCCTCAGCCCACTCTTTCAGCGCGTCGGCGACGCTCGAACCACTTGGCGGAATGAGTTCAAAGCATTCAACACCTTCCCACTGCCCCCTGTCCAGCCCTCCTGGCGCCAATTGCAGCGGACATTTTCGCGAACCTAGAAACCCGCCAAGTGCGAGCAGATTGCCGGTGAGGACTGATTGCGAAACTCCGATCAAGAACTGCTCCGCGATCGGCTGTAGCTGGGGCGGCACGCCGAACACTTCAAGTTCGGGCTGAGAGAATTTCTGAAGCCCGCGGGTGTAAGCCCAAAGGCGTTCCGGCCCGTACCTCACATCGACAAAGTCCCTTGCATCGATCCTGTTATCTGTTTGAGGCTGGTGTTCAAGCTCCCCAGGCAGCCGATAGACGCGGCTTATGGGGTCTGAAATGATCCCGTTGGTAAGCTCTGCGAATCGACGTAGCACTTGGGTCAGGAACTTGAGAGAAGGATAGACCATCGCCTCATGGGTTTCGAACGTGAACTGGAGCAGCGTCCAGGTTGCGCTGATCCTCGCGAGGTGTTCTTGGGAAAGGGACCTGGCTTCGGCGCTACGAAGAAACAACTCGGGATCAAAGCCTGCCTCTTCCTTCGGCACGACCATGAGCTTGATCACGGTTTGGCGGTTAGGCGAAGCCAATCCATACACCCCTCGCAGCAAAGGGCGCTCGAGGTCTTCCTTGGTCGCTGAGTGTGCCAGGGGTACGCCAAAGCCGAGTACGGCGCCTCCGGCGCCCTTGGGCTCTACCACCTGGCGCATCGTTGGCAGTTGGGCCGTGCCAGCCAGCACCGTGATATAGAACCCCGCGCTGACTCCGAATCCCGGCGTCTTTTGACGAAATTGCCAAGGCTTCATGCGAACCTGAAATTACCCGTCTGGCGAGGCGCCAAGCCCGCCATCGACTAGGGCGCCTCGCGTGAGAAGCCTCTTCCATAAACCGGGAACCAGCCCGATTGGCCACGCCCCCACGCTTCGGATCCATGCTCCAATGAACGGTCGCTTGGAGTGCTCCTGCGCGTTCCAGGCCTTCCATTCGACGTCGACGCCGGTATCGTACGCCACTAACTTGAACGGATCCATCGCGGTGAGAGCCTGCTGGGCCTCCGGTCTCAGCCGGGTTCCAACGGGGAGCCGCACTCTTATGCGAAAGCGAGTGAGACGTTTGGACGTGCGGTTTGCCCAGTCGGTGATCTCCTCACCATCAAAGAACACGATGTAAGTTCCAACGATGATGGTTGCGAACAGCGGAATATTGAAACGGTATTCAATGTAACCATGCATCGCAAGGCCGGCAAGGAGAACGTATTTGCGCAGCGGTCTGTGAAATACAAGGGTGGCAAGCGACAACTCAACGACGAGAGTTCCATAAGTCGCCAGCGCGAGGAAAGGCTGATGGTGGGTGAACTCTGGCACCGGAAACCGATAAAACTCGTGCAGATTCTCGGGAAACCATGCGGCAACGCCGTTCTTCCAGTCTGTTCCGAGCCACTTGTACCAGACAGTCATGAAATAGACCAGGGCGACCTGGTATTGAATAAGCCTTTGCGGCCATAGAGAGACCCTGGGCGGCACGGATGGCGCTGTGCCCTTCCAGAGTCCAATGAGCCGATCTAAGCTGCAGGTGACACCGCAGGGCGAGAACGCCAGGTACATCAACACCAATCGCATCAAAGTGTCGCCGCTATGGAGAATCAGCGGATTCCGATGGTGTATCGAGATGATTCCCAAGGCGAGGACGATGGAGCTTACGCGCGTCCACAAGCCAGCGGCGGTCAATAATGCGGCAATCATGACGACAAGGTAGAGGGCCAGAGCCAGCCTCGAGTCGTAAAGGGACCCAAAGAAGTTGATTCTGGGAACGGTCGCCAAACCTGGAAACTGATAGAAAGCGGGGGCGCCGCTGGCATGGGTTCCGAACTGAAAGGTGGCCGGGATCCGAATCCAGTATTCGTAATCGACCTTTATCGGCAGGAAGCCCTTTTCGGTGTACCACGCTTCGAAGTCCAGCAGGCCGATGACAAGGCCTTCCAGGGCCAAGAGAGACATGATGATTCGGAGGATGCCGAGGGCCACGGGAGAACCGTAGCCAAACCACCAGGAGTCCACGTCTTTGAACACGTTCCAGCCTTCGGCGGTGCTGTCGGACTTCACAGGCTCTTTCCTTTGCCAGTGAGTGGATTGTAGGTGTAATAGTCGAACTCGTTATAAGTCGGCGGCAAAGGCGGATTCGGGGGCATCAGAACCGACTCGGTCACTTTTCCTTTCAGGATCGCCTCCCATAAGTTTCCCGAGTAGTCCCCGAAGTCCGTTACTGATGGAATTTGATACCAATGCCTCCTCAGCACGACCTTGACTGCGGGCTCGCCCGACTCCTTTTGCACCAGGTAGGCAACCCTTTTCGCAAAGGGCGGGTACAGGTATGTGTCGGTATTGGCGTGTTCGAAGAATTTCCGGTAGCGTTCCTTCTGGTACTTCTCCACCAAGGAAAGGGCATACATCCTTGGATAGGCGTAATGGACCACCCTGCCGCTCTTCAAAGTCACTTCGGCGTCGGGATAGATATCGACGCTCGAAGGGTTGGGTGCGAACATGTCCCATGACTGCCAGAATCCGGTGCAGAGAACGTAGGTTTGGACCGGAGAATGCTTAACGTATTTGGCGTTGAAGTTGAGGATGCGATCCGAGACGGTTCCGAGCTTGGTACCACTGGAAACGGCGGTGGATGGGTCCGGCATCACCCAACTCGTGATTGCGACCACGTGCAACCCAACGACAACCTTTACAAACCAAGAAACCTTCTCCCGATCTTCCCCCTTGGCCTTGTGCGGCCCCGAGGCTAGCTTAGGATTCGATTTCTGCAAGTACCGGCTCCAACTCCTCGTTCGATCCGACCACGTCCCTTATCTGTTTTGCCAACGAGCGTGCTTCCTCGTCGTGTCCGGCTCTCTTGGCGGCGAGGGCGAGGTTAACGTGAGCGTCGAGAGTTTTGAGGTTTGTCGCCGCATATCGCATAACGTTGTACGCTTCCTCATGCTTGCCCAGCAAGGCCAGAGCGTTCACCAACTCACGATATCCGGGTTCGTAGCTTGGATAGAGCGCCAACAGTTTATTGGCGGCTTCTTGCCCTTCCTCCGCGAGCCCCAATTGATTTGCGGCGGCGCTCATCAAGGCCCACAGTTTCCAATAATCGGCAAGCCAGTTTCGCAAGGGTCGCAAATCTCTGAGCGCTCCCTCAAAGTCGCCCTTCTCGACCTTCTGGCGGGCCTCTTCAACCGCTTCGGCCCGCTTCGGCTGTTCGAGTTCTATTAACCAGCCTAGCGTCTGTCCACGAACGTTGGGATCTGGATTGCTCGCTAGAATATTTCGAAGTACTGGGGGAATTTCGAATTCGCGGTCCGCCGCTCGAAGAGTGTTCGCATATTCGATCAACAGGGGAATGTCGCTGGGTTCGACGTCGAGGCAGTCCTCATAGAAATCCATGGCCCGGTCGTGGTCGCCGCTTTCTGCGAGCAAGGGTGCGAAAAACCTCTTGATCAAAACCTTGTCTTCGAGCTCTTCTAAAGCTTGTTCGAAAACTGCCACCGCTTCGTCTCGTTGCCCAGATTGCATCAGCGATCCGGCGTATCTGGCTCTTGCGAGCGCGTTATCGGGGTTGGTCGAGATCTCCTTCTTCCACATGGCCACAACCTCGTGTTGCCTGTTGGTTTGGGCGAGAACGTTTGCAAGCAGGTCCAGAGAGGGCTTTGGAATCGCCTCCAAGTCCACCGCCTTTCTAAAGTTCCGTTCCGCGTTGACCGGCATTCCGAGGCTCATCTGTGCAATTCCAAGGCGCGAATAGAGAGCGGCTCTCTCAGAAAGCTCATCGTCATCCACCTTCTCGCCGAGTTCGAGATGGAGTGCCACCGCCTGTTCATAGGCGTCGACCGACGCCGGGACATTTCCAGCGGTTTGGTAGATTTCACCCAGGGCGGCATGAGGCCGGTAGTCCTTCGGAACTAATTCCGCGAGCCGAAGCAACCCCTTCTCCACATCTTCGAACAGACCCAGCCTATAGCGGGCGCACAGGCGGCACATCTGAATTGCGATATCGAACGCCGCGCGAAAATTACCGTCAAGCTCGAGGGCCGCTATCAGCGACTCGATGGCGTGCGCCGGATTGAACTTGACGCTGACTGACCCATTGGCCTGTTGAATATATTGAAAGCCGTCGAGTCCTTCGATAAAAAGGAGAAATGCTTTGGGGTTATTGGTGCCAACGTTGAGTTTCTTCTCGAGATCGACGGGCAGGACGACGCCGGAGTAAGCGGCGAGCAACGACATCAGGCGGTGCAGTTCTTCGATTACGCCGTCTTCGCCGAAGGAATGATCCTCGGAGAGGATCGGGGCGTCCTCATCGACACCTTCGATATAAACCTTCAACGCGAACTGCCCATTGTCTTCGGACAGGAGGCCATGCATGATCCTGTCCACGCCGCCTTCTTTGAAGATGGGATTCATCGCCTCGCGCTCTAAGACGACCCCTCCCATGTCGACGTGGGCTGTGCGGACGGCCCCTTCTTCCTGAACCTGGGCCATGTAGATAACGCTTTGGATATCCGCGCCGGTAGCCGCCCGCAACGTTTCGGCGGCGAAAGTTGCGAATTGACGCCCATAAGCGGGCTTGGTTCCTTCCGTCACGTTAAACGGTAATACGGCGACCTTCATTGAAGCCATTTTACCGGCGCCGGGGGCAACTTGGTCGTTCTCTAGTCGAACCGGAAGACGACCTTGCCCGCTTGCCCGCGTTTCATCAACTCCATCGCCTCTTGGAATTGGGTGAAATGCATTTCGTGGGTGACGACGGGGCTAACGTCAAGCCCGCGGTTCGTAAGCAAGTCGTGCATTTGATCCCACGTCTCCCAGAGCCTTCGGCCCACGATGCCGTGAACCGACAGCCCTTTGAAGATCATTTCGTTCAGGTGGATGCACTGGTCGCTCTCGGCGTAGACTCCCAAAAGGCTTATTCTGCCGCCTGGCCTCGTCATTCGGACTGCAAGGGACAGGGAAGACGGGTGGCCGGACATCTCGAGCGTGCCGTCAAAACCGCAGGGCTCCATTGCGAGAAGTTCTTTTTCGACGTTGCTGGTGGAGGGGTTCAAAACCGCATCAAGCCCGATCTTGTCGGCGAGCTGAATGCGGTAGTTACTGACTTCGGTGCCTACCACACGCCTCGCTCCCAGCGCTTTGCAAGCGGCTGCCGCGAAGAGACCTATCGGCCCTAGGCCGGTTATGAGGATCGAGCAGTCTTTCACGGGCCCATCCATGACGGTGTGCACCGCATTGCCGAGGGCATCCTGAAAGCATGCGATCTTGGTCGGAATCTCACGGCTGGTTGGCCGGGCGTTTTGCTCGGGGATTACTACAAATTCGGCAAATCCCCCGTCTACGTCGACGCCCAGGATTCGCGTATTGACGCAGACGTGCCCCTGCCCTTGCAGGCACTGCGGGCACCGGCCGCAAACAATATGCGACTCGCTGGCGACAAAATCGCCCACCTGGCGCTGAGTGACGCCGGGACCGACTTCGATGATAGTTCCACAGAACTCGTGCCCGATGATGCGTGGCGGAATAATTCGCGACGCCGACCAGGGATCCCAGTTGTAAATATGCAGGTCGGTACCGCAGACGGAGGCGGCCTCGAGCTTAACCTTGACCATTCCAGGGGAAACCTGCGGTTCTACCGCATCTATGATCTCGACGCCAGCAGCCGGATGCACCTTCGCAATGGCTTTCACGCATAAAGTCTACCGATTTCATCGCGAACCCAAATCAATTCCATGTGAGCGCGTGCTGTTGTTCTGAAACCTCGATTTCAAAGGGTTCGGCCGCATCGCCTACTGGAACCGCGCCAAGCGACGATAAGGCTCTGGCCGCTTCGGAATGATCCTCCCGGACAAATAAGCGCGAAAGGCGCCGCCGTAGGCAGTCCACAGCTCCATGCCAGGCGCCGCCAACCTTGAAACGCGAATGGGCAACCAAGCTGCGGGGGCCGGCGGCGTAGATTAGTGCGTTTCTTTCCATTGCATATGCAGTGGAAAAGCCTTCTGCCGGCGGCGCCAGGGATAGACGACACCACGAAACTGGATGCGCGTCGTTCAAGCCGTACGGCAAAATCTCACATAGACGAGGCTCGCCGGCGGCGGCGATGGAAGCACCCAATGCCCCCTGGGCCGCAGCGCGGTCACATCCGGAAGCGCCGCCCGACAGTAGGCAATACCCTCTGGATACGGCTTCCTCCCCGCACCTTGATGCGAAAGAGAGGGTGGAAGGCTCGACTCTCCGCGAACCGGCTAGCCCGAAGAAGGGGCCGGAGGGCATCTCGCCCCGCAACCACAATACTGGTGGGGCGCTTTCCCCCAAGGTTGAAAGCCACCGCGAGGGATATCGATCTTGGCAAGCGACGAGCACGCGTCGATCGAGCACGTACTTCTCCGCAAGAGAAAGCAAACCTGGGCGCCCAATCACGGCGGATTCCAGCCAGAATCCTTCTTTCTCGAGCACGGACTGAACATTGTCGAGGTCGGCAGCCCAGCGCCTAATTGCGCGGTCGATTTTCTGCCACCTCCTGCGAGGCAACTTATCGCTGCTCGGGCCACCTGGGAGGTATAAGACCGTCAGCGTACACGCAATAACGTGTTCGGTAACTTCCATACCCTATTCTACTAGATGGAGCATTTTGAGGATGACGCTCTACCGGTTAACATGGCGTGACCGTGAAATCGCTCGGGAGCCCGAGTAAACTGGCATCCCCCGAATGCTCAAACACCCCCGAATCACGTCTGGCCGCATCAGACAATTCATCGATTTTGAACTTAAAGAGAAGCTCATCAGAGCGAGAGCCCCTCTCAAAATCGAGTTTTGCGACGAGCCGCACAGGAACGCCTACGAAGCGAAGAAGAGCACGGGATGGAGGGAAGTAGGCAGCGGGTTCGGGTACGGCCCTGCCTATCGAACGTTTTGGTTTCGGTTGAGTGGAAAGGTGCCGGCCGCATTCGCAGGCCAGGAAGTTGGGCTCATCGCGGACGTAGGTGGCGAACGGACGATTTGGAAAGCGAACTCGCCGTGGTGTGGAATCGACGAACCCCATAACGTTTGCACGCTCTTTTGGCAGGCGAAGGGCGGCGAGCGGGTTAACCTTTACACCGAAGTATCCACCCGAAACGCTCAGTGTCGGGTCCATAGAAGGGAGCTCCCTCGAGAAGACGTTGTTGAGACGGTTGGCTCGGCCGACCTGGTCGTTATCGATCGGGAGTTGACCGATCTCCTCTATGACTGCGAGTTCGCCTACGAAATGATGGAGATGCTCGAGGAAGGCGACCCATTGGCAGCGGTGCTCATGAGAGCCCTCGACGAAGTATGCAACTTGTTCGCCCCAGCCCGAAGGGACTCGTTGGCCCGATGCAGACGATTGGTCCGCGAGGCGTTCACCGCAGGCGACTCCAGTCTTCGCCACATGGTCACGCCGGTAGGGCATGCGCATTTGGACACGGCGTGGCTATGGCCCTTATCGATTGCAAAGAAGAAGATGGCCCATACCGCGGCTACTCAGCTAGGGCTCATCGAACGATATCCGGAGTTCGTGTTCGCTCATTCTCAGGCGTCGCAATATGAATGGCTCGAACGCGAGTATCCGGAGTTGTTCCGCCGGGTCAAGGAGGCCATCCAAAACGGTCAATGGGAGCCGGTAGGTTCAATGTGGGTTGAAGCGGACTGCAATCTTATCGGTTCGGAATCGCTTGTACGGCAGTTTCTCTATGGCACGAGGTACTTCAGGGACAAGCTGCGCTATGAAACGAAGGATATGTGGCTGCCGGACGCTTTCGGGTACTCGGCCTCAATCCCTCAGATTTTGTCGAAGTTCTCTATTCAGTATTTCCTGACTCAGAAAATCAGTTGGAACCAAATCAACAAGTTTCCGAGCAACACTTTCTGGTGGCAAGGGATCGACGGAACCCGGATTTGGACGCATTTCCCACCCTCGGACACCTACACTGGAGACGCATCTCCAGCGCAAATCTTGGGCGGCGTCAAGAACCACAAGGACCACGCCCGTTCGGACCAATCTCTCTACATTTATGGGTTTGGCGACGGGGGCGGAGGTCCAACGGAAAGGCAGATCGAGTTTCTGCGCCGGGCAAAGATCGCCTCTGGGTTCCCCGAGATCCAGAGCGGCAGGCGGGCGATCGACTTCTTTGCCGACGCGAAGGCGAGAGGAAAGGATCTAACAACCTGGGTCGGAGAGCTTTACGCCGAGTTTCATCGAGGAACCTACACGTCGCAGGCGGCAAACAAGCGCCAGAATCGGCTCTGCGAGTTTCTGTTGCGCGACGCAGAATGGCTAGCCTGTTTCACCGACGGATTTCCAGATCACTACCCAGCCGCGGAGCTTCAACAGGCGTGGAAACTGGTGCTTCTCAATCAGTTTCACGATATTCTGCCGGGATCTTCGGTTAGCGAAGTCTATGCCGACAGCACACGAGATTACGAAAAGGTGCGGCAGGTTGGCGAAGCTATTGTTGAGAAGAGCCTTAGGAATATCGGCTCGAAGTTCGATACGTCGGGCATGGAGAGGCCCGTGGCCCTTTTTCATAACTCGTCGGCGCCGGGAATTGCATGCGTGCCTTGGAGCGAGCCCAATTCGCCTTCGGTGTTGAGTTTGGGAGACGAAATGCTTCCCGTGCAGGAGACGACCAGCCTGGAACATGGCCGCGTCTTGATTTTCCCAACGCCGCAAGCGGCCCTCGGAGCAGTTTGCGTCGGCAATTTCACAGATGGCCAGCCGACGATGAAATACCGAACCAAGGTGAGCAATCGCCGGCTGGAGAATAATGAACTGTCCGTCAAATTCGACGCGAACGGCCATATCACGAGCATTCAGCTAATCGAAGATGGCACGGAGTTCATCCAGCCAGGAAAGCTGGGCAACGTATTTCAAATCCTAGACGACAAACCCCTCCATTGGAGCGCTTGGGACGTGGACATTTTCGCCTTCGAAACGGCCAAGAACCTGTTGCGATGCGAGACCATGGAAGTGGTGGAACGGGGACCTGTCCGGGGAGCGATTCAGATCGTCCGGAGATTCAACCAGAGCACGATTACTCAGCGAATCAGCCTTGGCCCGGTTCCGGGGATCTTCTTCGAAACCGAGGTTGATTGGCATGAGGAAGACAAGCTTCTTAAGGTCGCGTTCCCGGTGAACGTGAATGCTACGAGGGCGACTTATGAAATCCAGTTCGGGAACGTTGAGCGCCCCACTCATTACAATACAAGCTGGGACGTCGCGCGGTTTGAGGTGTGCGCTCAAAAGTGGGCCGACCTAAGCGAGAGCGATCAAGGAGTGGCGATCTTAAATAACGGGAAATATGGCCACGATATCCACGGCAACGTGATCCGTTTAAGTCTTCTCAGAGCGCCCAAAGCGCCCGATCCAGAGGCCGACATGGGGGTTCACCATTTCACTTATGTGATCCTGCCGCATTTTGGGCCATACAACTACGCAAACATCGTTCAGAGCGCCTACGCGCTCAACGCGCCCGTTCGAGCCGCATTCCTAAATCAATCGGTTGGGGAAGCCGGCGTGCTTCCACCGTTCGTGTCTTGCGACGACCGGAACATCGTCGTTGAAGCGGTGAAAAAGGCGGAGGACGGCAGTTCGATAATTGTCAGGCTTTATGAGTGCCACAACGCCCGCGGTCGGACCGAGTTGTACTGCATCCGAACGCCCAAAAGCGCGTGGCTCTGCGACCTGGCGGAGAACTCCCTCGAGGACCTCGAGATCCACGACGGCAACATTCTTTTCGAATACAAGCCGTTTGAAATACTAACCTTCAAGCTCGGCTTCTAGGGCTTGGCCCATCCTCTTTATAGAAGGCGCACGGACCTGGGAACAATACCCGCCGTCATTCGGTCATATAACCGTCCTGCTTACTAAGAACTCTGAATGGGCAGGACCCACATACACCATACAAGCACCAGGCCCCCTCCGCCCTCAGGGGGCCCTTTTTTTAAATGCTGAAGTCGATAAAGTCGACCTCACTTGGTTCGGCTTTACGAACAGTGGTCGTATGGCTCACAACTGAATCGGGCGGAATGCTCTTGGTGACCCACGAGTTCGCGCCGATGGTGCTTCTGGCCCCGACGATCGTCTGCCCTCCCAAGATAGTCGCGTGGGCGTAGATCACGACGTCGTCTTCGATGGTCGGATGCCGCTTTACACCGGCGAGGCGTTTATGAACGTAGTGTGCGCCTAAGGTAACGCCCTGGTAGATTCTCACCCTGTTCCTAACCTCAGCCGTTTCGCCTATGACGATGCCTGTGCCGTGATCGATGAAGAAAGATTCGCCGATCTTGGCGCCAGGATGGATGTCGATGCCCGTCCGGCCATGAGCATGCTCGGAGATCAGGCGTGGCAGAAACGGGACCTGCTGCACGTACAAGACATGGGCTACCCGGTGCAAGGCGATCGCATAGAATCCGGGGTAAGCGAAGATAATTTCGTCCACGTTTTCCGCCGCGGGGTCCGACTCGTAAAAGGCCTCTGCGTCGATTCTAAGGAGGCGGTAAACGTCGGGGAGGCTGCCGCAAAACGCGCGCTGCACTTCGCACGGCTCAAAGGCCTGGTCTCCTAGAGCGGTCAGGGCCTGGCAAAGAAGTTGGCCAAGGTCGTCGATGTCTTGATCGACCGAGTCCGGGCTGGGCGAAGCGCCAAAGTGGGGGAATAGGAGGGCCAGGCAAGCAGTGGAGAAGTGCTCCGTCCATGTTCGGAAATCGTAGTCGTAGTGATATGCCCTGCGCGAGTCGCGAATCTGGCTTAAGAAATCGGCCCTATTAAGCGTTCCCATATCCTTTCTCTACCGCAAAAGATCGGCCAAAGTCTTGTTGGTTTCGTTCTGCTTCAGGGAAGCACGTAAAAGTGAGTCGTTTTGGTCGAGGCGCCGTAGGTTGCGGTTACGTAGGCGAGGGTTGCGGTGGTCACCGTTCCAGCCGTAACGCTGAATTGGACCTGCTCTTGGCCGACCTTAACGGGCACGCTGACCGGCGGCGTGCAGGGCCCGCTCGCCGCTAGGTTGATGGTGATGCCCCCAGCCGGCGCCGGGCCGCTGAGGGTGAGGGTCAGGGTCGTCGTTTTCCCCGACACAACGTTTTGGGGCGAAACGGTGAGACTAGCGATTGAGGGGGCTAGGACATAGAAATGCGCGGTCTTGGTGGAGGCGCCGTAGGTCGCGGTGACAAACGCGAGGGTAGTTGTTGCCGCTGGCGTCGAAGTCACCGAGAACTGTACGCTCGATTGCCCTTTACTGAACGGGACGGAGGACGTAGCCGCACATGGCCCGCTCGTCGAGATTGCGACGGACAGACCAGTGGTTGGGGCAGGGCCACTCAGATCCAGAGTGAGGCTTGAGCTGCTGCCGCCTACCACGTTTTGTGGTAAGGCGATCAAACTCGAAACCGCAGGTGCAAGCACGTAGAAATGGGCGGTCTTGGTGGAGGCCCCATAGCTTGCTGTGACGTAGGCGAGGGTAGTCGTAGCGACAGGTATGGTGCTCACGGGAAACTGTACGCTCGATTGTCCGACGACGACCGGGACTGTGGGTGTGGCCGAGCAGGGGCCGCTTGTCGCAATCCCTACGGAGGGACCACCACTTGGGGCAGGTCCACTCAGGTCAAGGGTTAGACTAGAGCTACTTCCCCCGACTACGTTTTGTGGATATGCGGTCAAGCTCGTGACCGTGGGTGCAAGCACATAGAAATGGGTGGTCACGGTCGTCGATCCCAGAGTGGCACTGACGTAGGCGAGGGTGCTCGACGCGACCGCGGATGTATTTACGGTCAACTGAGTCGATACTTGGCCGGCCGGCACCTTCAGCGTTCCCTGCGTCGAGCACGGGCCGCCTGTGCCCAGATTAACCGTCGATCCTCCTGGTAGAGCAACACCGTTCAGGGTTAGCGTCATGGTCACGTTCTGCCCACCGATGACGTTAGAAGACGACGGAATCATGCTCGCCACAGCAAGCGGAACGACGTAAAGATGAACGATAATGCTCGATGAGCTCCAGGTTGCCGTCACTGACACTAACGTGGTCACCGTGACGGGAGTGGTCGTGATCACGAAGTTTGCTCGGCCCGTCGGGTCGACGATGACTGATTCAGAAAACGAGGCTATGGCGGCATTCGAAGACAAAAGGGAAACGCTGCCGCCCGAAAAATTGGAAAGGCTACCAAGAGTCACGGTCCCGGTCGCTTGTGTTCCACCAACTACGGCCGTCGGAGCAACCGTAAGTCCCGCGAGAAGAAGTGGGGACGAGAGTTTCGATACAAATGCGCTTAGGCCGCCGTTAAGAGTGGTCTGGTAGGCATCGACCGTCAAAGGAAAGTCCCTCGAATCGGTAGATCCGGTAATGATCGGATTGCCAACCGCATCGAGGACCAGCGCCTTAGCGTTATCGTTCCGGGAGCCTCCAAGGTAGGTACTTGCTAGCAGCCCAGTGCAGTCCGCACTGAGCTTGGCGACGAAAGCGTTGTACGTGCCCTTAATCGAGGTCTGATAGGCGCCAGCGGTCACGGGAAAGTTGCTCGAATCGCTAAATCCAGCAATGATCGGGTTGCCGGCTAAATCGAGGACAATCGCGTTTGCTTGATCCCCGGGCAGATGACCTTTTGATCCCGAACCTCCGAGGTACGTGCTGGCGAGCAACTTGGTAAAGTCGGCGTTTAGCTTCGAGACGAAAGCATTGGTGCCAAAGCCAGTGCTTCTGCCATTGTTCGTCTTCTGATACGCGCCCGCAGTTATAGGAAAGTCGGTCGATGCCGTGTATCCGGCGATCACGGGACCCCCAGAGCTATCGAGGGCGAGGGCGTATGCTTCAGCGTCGCCAGTGGCGCCACCGAGGTAGGTGCTGGCGAGCAACTTTGTGCAGTCTGCGCTAAGCTTCGAAACGAACGCATCCAGGCCTCCTCTGTTTGTTGTCTGGTAGACCCCGGTCGTAACTGGAAAATTGTCGGAGCCGCTCGATCCGGCAATCACGGGGTCGCCGGAAGAATCGAGAGCAACGGCATATGCGTAGTCACCCGCTCCATCGGCAGCGCCTCCGAGGTACGTGCTAGCGAGCAACTTGGTAAAGTCGGCGCTGAGCTTTGATACAAAGGCGATACCAAAGCCACCGAGCGAAAGGGCATTCTTTTGCTGATACGCTCCCGCAGTCACGGGAAAGTTGGTGGAAGAGGTGTGCCCCGAGATCACGGGATTTCCGGAACCATCGAGAACCAGAGCGCTTACAAAATCCCCATCGGGGCCGGCCTCGTTGTTGCCACCAAGGTAGGTGCTGGCAAGCAGAGTTGTTCCATCGGCACTAAGCTTTGAAATAAAGCCGTTGATGCCGCCGCCAAGCCCCTGATTCGTCTGCTGAAAGACCCCAGTAGTCACAGGGAAATTGGAAGATTGCGTCTCTCCAGCAATTACAGGATTGCCGGAAGAATCGAGAGCCAGGGCGAATGCAGAGTCGCCGCCGCCCCCGAGGAAAGTGCTGGCAAGCAACTCTGTGCCGTCAGCGCTGAACTTCGAGACGAACGCTTCTTCACCGTGAGTATTTGTAGTCTGATAGGCGCCGGCCGTCAGGGGAAAGTCGCTAGATGTGGACCTCCCTGCGATCACGGGCTCGCCAGCGGCATCAATGGCCGCGGCAAATGCTTGGTCGCCATCAATGCCAGAGCCCCCCAGGTAAGTCGAGGACAGTAGCGGATCGATAACCAGCTCTTTGCCCTGGTCGTACGCCCCCGCATCGAACCGAATGCGGTCGCCGTCGACCGTCATGCGGCAAGGAATTTGCCTTCTCGTGCCGCCTGATTCTTGGTATGCGGTCAGACCCTTCTGCACAATCGTTCCGTAGGGAGTCGATAGCTCCAGGTTGCCATCCTCTCTCACTCTCAGCCCCTGCACGCCTTCGACCTTGAACGCGACCTCGCTGGCGTCGGCCCCCGGCTTGACGACAAGATCGTAGCGGGGTGAACCCTGGTCGAAGTAGTAGCGGACGGAGATGCCTGGATAAGGGCTCTCCGCCATCGCCTCGGTGTAGCGATGGCAACTGGAAGCCCAGCGGCTCGGATCGTTGCCGATGAAGTAGTTCTCGTCGCCCTTGAGCTTCGTCTGCCCTGAAAGTGCGGTTGGTTGCGCTTTGTCGAGAGTCATTCTCACGACATCGCCGTAGACCGTGCCCTTCGGGCGCCAGTGCCGGTCCATGGGATCTCTCGTTTGGTTGGCTTCGGGCACGAACTGGTGATAGTCCATAACCAACCCCTGCTCGGTGACCCACATATTGAGCCCACCCGCTTTGGCGACATAGTGCACCTGGGCGTCCCACTGGCCCTTGTTTTCTACGAAGGACATGCCGGACCCGGAAAGAGTCTTCTGCTGGTTCGCAGTGAGCACTCTCGCTGGCTGGGCGGCGCCAAGCGCGCTGAAGAGCGATAAGGTCAGAACCAGTAAGGAAAAGCGCAAACGCATAAGCTCACTTCAGTCATTGTACAGCCATTATTCGGGCTGTCGATGCATGGCTCAACTTGGCATGGGGCCTTGGGGCCGAAGACGGGAGGAGATGATCTGGTGGGCCCAGCTAGATTCGAACTAGCGACCTCGCCCTTATCAGGGGCGCGCTCTAACCAACTGAGCTATGAGCCCGGGACGGGTAATGATACCCCTTGCCAACCGTAATTGTCCTCGAACTGGGGCCGCCCATACCGCACGGTTTCAACTCGGCCTTCTTAGGACCTCCGCGATCATCAGGTCCTTCGAAAGGTGAAGGTAGGTTGAGGGCGTGGGGTCCAGCCCGATGGAGAGTCTTGGGTTGACGCAACACGCACGTATGGCGGCTTCAAGCCCAAAGTCGGCAGCCATATTGCGGAACGCGTCGAGCAATGTGATGGCGCTCCCGGCAAGGGCGCCCGAACCAGCCAAGCGCACTTGGCCTGGCGACGTGACGCAGTCCAGCCCCCACATTTTGATTTTGGATCCGGCAGGCATGCGCGTGGCCATCGTGCTATCGCTGACCGCCACGACTTTGTCGGCCGGCTTGCTCTTCAGCAGCAATCGCGCCGAAGGGAGCGAGACATGGATTCGGTCATAAATGAGTTCGGTATAGAGGTTGTCGTCGAGCAACGCATAACCAGCTAACCCCGCCTCGCGGTGGTGGAACCCCTTCATCGCGTTGAAGGTGTGAGTGGCGTGGGTCGCGCCGGCGGCCGCGCCCTGGGCTGCCTCCTCAAAGGTTGCGGCGCTGTGCCCCATGCTTACGGCGACTCCCCGCATCGCGAGTCGCTTGATCAAACTGAGTGCGCCCGGCTTCTCAGGGGCTAGCGTGATAACGCGCAGCCTGCGATCCTCAAGAATGTCCGACCATTCGCCATCCACTGGTATATCGGCGATTAAGCTCGGCGGCTGCGCCCCCGGGTATTGATCGCTAATGAAAGGGCCCTCCAGGTGGAAGCCAAGAATCATCGGATGGCTGGGAAGGCTTCGCAGGGCCCTACGAACGCTATCCGCGTCGGAGGTTACGGTGGTCGGAAGGAAGCCTTCGTAGCCTTCCTTTGCCAGGTCTTCGCACAGCTTGATCATTTCGTCCGTGCTTGCCGTCATGAAGTCCAATCCGTACGCGCCGTGAATATGGATGTCGACGAATCCAGGAATGACGGTGGAATCAGACTCTCCATCGGCGCGCCTCATCTCGAGGCGTCCGGCGCTCCACTGCAAATCGTATACACCCATGCCCTCGGGCCCCAAGGCGTTAGCACGAACTTTCATAAACGAATCGCGTAGCCTCCACGGTCCTTGAAAATCCGCCCTTCGAGTTCCAAGATAGTCAGCTCTGAGAGAACGACTGAGGTGTCTAACTCCGACTTTGTCACGATAAATTCCGTGGTGACAGGGTTCGATCCTAGTGCGGCCAGAATCCGTCGCTGAATATCGCTGACTGGGGTTTCTGGAACTGGGCTGGAACTCCCTGCCAAGCCTAGTATCTCTAGCACCTGATCCGGATGATCCACCAGAGTTGCGCCGTCGCGGATTAAGGAGTGCGAACCGCGAAAATTTACATTGTCGATGTTCGCCGGGACTACGAACACGTGCCGCCCGAGTTCGTTTGCGGCCGCAGCGGTGGAAAGTGCCCCGGAGCGCTCGGGCGCTTCCACTACGATCAGCGCCGAGCAGAGTCCCGCGACGGTTTGGTTACGCATCAGGGGTCTGTAATCTTTGGTTGAGACTGCGCCGATTGCGAACTGGCTCAGGAGACAGCCATTCTGCTTAATTTGCTCGAACAGGCCGAAATGCACCCTGGGATAGACCCGTTCTATGTCCGTTAAAAGCACGGCGACGGTCTTCCCGCCCACGCTCAGCGCCCCTCGATGGGCTGCCGCATCGATACCGAGCGCGCCCCCGCTCACGATCGTAGCGCCTGATCGCGCCAAAGCCTCGGAGAACTTTTGAGCGGCTGCTTTACCGTAAGTCGACGCCGCGCGAGTTCCCACGATCGCCACAAGCGGACGGCTTAAGCACTCCGTGTCGCCCCGGTAAAACAAGGCGGGAGGCAGGTTTTTGGATTCGAGATAGATCTCCGGAAGGTCGGCGGGCCCGAGAATTCCGGCGTTATGGGAGAAGAACGACCGAAGGGGCGCGACGCTCGCCTTGGCTGCTCGGTCCCGCTCGGTGGCAGACAGGATTCGCGAAGCAACTACGGCGCCCCCATTTCTTTCAGGGGCCCTCAACGAGTCGAAAACGGCCCATGCCTTTTGGGGGTGGGACTCAGCGGCGAGGAGTCTCTGCCAAAAGTCTTGCTCGTCCGAACTCAGCCGGGTTCCCTCATTAGCGACGTCCACCCTTTCCACCTGCCGCGCTAGGGGTGCCTTTCGGCAACTGTGAGTAAACGGGTTGCAAACTGTTGTCAATCGACAATGAGAAGTGTGCCGTGGTCGTATTGCCAAGCCAGTCGGAAACGGTGAGGACGAACTCAACTCTCCCATCTGGCAAGAGGTCGTTAGCCCCGTGGAGTGAGAATCGGACGATGTCCAACCCATCAGCGGTGTATTCATGGTCGACTGGTTTACCGTTGGCCGTGAGCGTGATCGTCGTCTCTTTCACGCCCGAGGCGTCATCCGAAATCCTGAACGCAACCGCTAGGTCGTGGCTGCTCACTTCGGAGCCCGCCAAAGGAGAAACCATGCGCACGTCGGGGCCGGTAACGTCGACGCCCGTCGTTTTGTCGAAAGAAAGAAGGCTTCCATCGGCTGCAAGGAGCAGCAAAGTATCGCCGACCACCACGGGAGGGCCAGCCGCTTCGATCGAGTAGTTCGCTGGATCCGGTCTGCTGACTCCGTTGCTACCGGCTATCTGTCCTGCTTTTCCCGCGGCCCTTAGCCTTGCCGCGGCCTCTTCCGACATCGGGTGAACCATGTAGCGCCAAACAATCTCACCATCTTTTGGATCCACCAGGTTTAAAACGCCATTCAAGGTAGGAACGACAAAGAAGGCTCCAGCGGCGCCAGGCTCCGCAGATGCTCCGGACTGCAAATCGACCTTCATTTGCATCGATTTCTTGCCGTCTGGCGTTCTCATGGTCTTGATATGCCCATAGGGATCGGCAATCGTGAGAATGCCGTCACGGCTAACCACGGCTTCGCCTTCGGCCGAAACGGCAGGACCATACACCAAGTCCTCTTGTGTGTCGATTTGCCAGCGCAAGGACCCCGAAGTCGCATTGAATGCCGCCAGGTACGAACCCGTGTTGATATACAGGATGCCGCCACGGAGAACGGGCACCGCATCCTCGCTCAAGGTGGAGAACTGTCCAAGCGTCTTGACTTTCGCCGGCGCATTTACGTTCAAACTGCATAGGGCATTGGTTTGAGTGAAGTAAAAAAGCGTGTCCCCGCTGGTGACCATTCCACCCTTGAGGCGGTCAAATACATGCTGTTGGGCTGGCCATATTTCCTTTCCGTCGGCTCCATTTATTGCGAGCAAGTACTCGCCATTGAGAGCGCACACGACGAATTTCCCGGTTGAAACAGCCCCACCAAGAATCGATTGAGTAGGATCGACGAGCTTGTAGGACCACACTTGCTTGCCTGTAGCCGGGTCAAGACCATAGAGCATCGTGTCGTTCGTTATGACCAATATCCCGCCAGCCATCACCGGGCTCTTGCGGAAATAACCCCCTTCCACATCCTGGGTCGTGGGGAACTTCCACTTCTCATTGCCTGTGCTCTGATCCAAAGCGTAGACTCTGTCACCTACGGAAATGTAAATCGTGCCGTCGACGACGAGAGGTTTCCCCGAAGGAGCAACTTTTGCCGAGACTGGCGTCCATCGCCATGATAAGGGGGCGGGGCCATCGAATTCGGCCGCTGCGTTAGCAAATAGGGCAAGAGCCAGCGGGAGCAGCGCTAGGAGCCGCAGATTTCGCATTATTTTAAGAATCCTCCAAGTTCAACGACCTTCATTAAAGCATTTTGACGGTGTTCTGTCCGATTTGGCTAGTTAATCTTACTTCCATGACAACATGACTGTCCTACGTTCCTGCGAAGCCCATCCAAAATAAGGAACAAGTTGAAACGAGCTATTCTCTGTTACCACCAGGTCGCACCAGTTTCCGTGGCTGGCAGGAACTTGAACGTCGAACCGGCCAGATTGGAGTCCCATGTTCGATTTTTTCAGCGTCGAAAATATTTATTCGCATACGCAAAGGACATCACTAAGACGGCTGACCGAACGGTTTGCTTTACTTTTGACGACGCTTACGCTTCGACGCTCACTTATGGCATAGAGGTTCTGAAGCGTTTGAAAGCCCCCGCGACTTTCTATGCGGTTCCCGGTCATGTAGGGGGCGTTTCGGCTTGGGACCCGGGGCGAGAAAGAGCGCTCGCGGATTGGGCTCTGCTCAAATCGGCGTCTGATTCCGGATTTGAAGTTGGCAACCACACGATGACCCATGCACGATTGCCTGACTTGAACCAATCAGCCCAGGCGGCCGAGTGGACGCAGGCCCATGCAACGATGGTTTTGGAGGGACTGGATCCTCAGTCGGCTTGTTATCCCTACGGTCTTTTCACCGACGAAAGCCGTTCCAGTTTGGAGGCCATTGGATATCGGGCGGCCGTTTCAATCGATAAATGGCCTGGAGGGGATGATCCGTTGCGTCTCGCTCGAATCGTCGTTGCCTATGGCGATGCGCTCCCCATGCTCGTCTATAAGCTCTGGGTTCGACCAATGCTTCCCTAGAGGCCACGATACGCTAAACCCACTTCGCCTCGAAAAAGATGTCATCATAGTTGGGCTTGACTTATGAGCGTTCTCACTACGGCGAAAAGGATTTTCTTCGGAAAGCCGATTGCTTCGAAGCATGCGCACCAACAGCGTCTCAGCAAGATTTTTGCCTTACCCGTTTTCGCCTCGGATGCGCTTTCCTCCGTCGCCTACGCCACCGAAGCCACGATGGCCGTTTTGCTTCTGGCAGGTTCCTCCTATCTTAATATCACCTTCGGCATCTCGATCGCGATCGCGGCCCTCATCGTTATCGTAGCCTCGAGCTATTACCAGACGCTCCACGCCTATCCGCAAGGTGGGGGTTCTTATACCGTTGCAAGTGCGAATTTAGGTTCCATTGCAGGCAGGATCGCAGGCGCTTCGCTGCTGATCGACTACGTGTTAACGGTATCCGTGTCGGTGACGGCCGGCGTTTTAGCCCTTGTTTCGATCTTTCCCGGGATTCAGAGTTACCTTGTTCTCGTCAACGTGCTTTGCGTCGCCTTTATAGCCATTATTAACCTGCGGGGAACGAAAGAAAGCGGGATGGCCTTTGCGATTCCCACCTACTCTTTCATCACCCTCGTGATGGGAATGATCGTCGTTGGGCTCTTTCGGGCCCCCAGCATGCACGTAGCCCCGATGGCCGATCCGAACGTTCACAAGGCCTTCGAGAATCTTGGATTGTTCCTCCTCTTAAGGGCGTTCGCCAATGGATGCACAGCCATGACCGGAATCGAGGCCATCTCCAATGGGATCCAGGCCTTCAGAAGCCCTGAGTCCAGAAATGCGTCGATCACTTTGGCATGGATGGCCGGAATCCTGGCGATAATGTTCTTGGGAACAAGCTGGCTCGCAACCCGTCTGCACGTCGTCCCCTATCTGGATGCCGACGCGAAGGGTTACCAAACCGTTTTGGCAATGGTATGCCGTCAAATATTTGGGGCGCATAGCCTGTATCTGTATCTGCTCCAAATTTGCACGGCGTTGATTCTCATCGTCGCCGCCAACACCGCGTTCGCCGATTTCCCGAGGCTGTCCAGCATGATCGCACGAGACGGCTTCCTGCCACGGCAGTTGACGAGCGTCGGCGACCGTCTCGTATTTCAGAACGGGATCGTCGTTCTGACCCTTCTTTCGACCTCGCTGATCGTTGCGTTTAAGGGCAAGACGGACGCGCTCATACCGCTCTACGCGATCGGCGTATTCACCGCGTTTACTCTAAGCCAATTCGGCATGGTCGTTCACCAAGTTTCGGCGAAGAAGTACCTGACAATGCTTGTAAGCCTCGTTGGTGGGGTGTGCACGGGCGTAGTCGCCATCGTAATCGTCGTCACAAAGTTCTCCGAGGGCGGCTGGATCGTCCTGATCGCTCTTGCCGTGTTCTTAGCCATGTTCTGGTGGATTCGCAGGCATTACAACTACTTGGCGAGGGAACTGAGCCTGACCTCTGAAGACACTTTGAAACCAGTGAGAAACACGATTCTCCTGCTCGTTCCGCGCGTCCATCGAGGAGTCCTTCAAGCGATTAGCTACGCCACTTCCATGGCGAAGGACGTTCGGGCTGTCCACGTTACGATGGATCCAGCGAGCACGCAAACCGTAAAACAAGATTGGATGAAGTTCGGCGCGGATCTACCTCTAGTAATCCTCGACTCGCCCTATCGATCTCTGTTGAAACCAATTACCGAATACATCGACGAAGCGATCTCCGAAGACCCGACCGCTTTTATCACCGTCATCGTTCCTGAAGCGGTCCCCAAGCGCTGGTGGCAAGGGCTCCTGCATAACAATGCGGCAATCCCCCTCAAAATGGCGCTAAAAAGCCGGAAGAACGTTGTAGTCACGAACGTGAGGTACTTCCTTAAATGATCGTCGAATCGTACGAAGACGTGATCATCCTATCCGGAGCCCTCCGCTCTAACTTTTGGGAGACCCTGCACACGGCCATTTCGCTTACGTTGAAACGGCATCCTAGCGGCGTGATCATCGACTGCAGCGGCCTTACTTCCGCGAACGAGGAGGGGGTTGCGACTTTCAGGGACGTTATGGAGTTCATCCGGCATCAGGAAGCTCGCGTCATCGTAGCGTCCGTTCCCGAATCAATCCTCGAGGTTCTTCGATCCGTTCCGGAGGTGCGATCCCAGTTGGCGATTGCCGGGTCTGTGGATGAGGCAAGAAGGTCGTTGGACCTCCTTCAGCGTCCCACTTCGGCGCGAAGGAAGGCACCACCGCCAACGACGTCCAAGCTTGCTATCCTCCTCACTGGCGCCGACGTCGATCAAGCGGCGTTGGTCTTAGCGGCCCAAATCGCGGAGGCGAGGGATGCGGAAATGCACCTGCTCTACGTGGTGCTTGTTCCTCGAGATTTGCCCTTGACCGCGCCAATGCCCCGCGATGAAGGTCTGGCGTCCGCCGCTATTGATAAAGCTCGGCTCATACTCGAGCGCCAGGGTCACTCGGTGCCGCACATCGAGAGGGGTAGGGACTTGGGCGCCACGATTGAGAGCTTTCTCAAGGCGATTGACGCTTCCATCATTGTGCTCCCAGTGGCCATTTCCGCCCAGGACATTGAAAACTATTCCAAGGTCTTTAGAACACTGGTTGCGAGGTTGAAGCAGGAAGTTATCTTCGTTAAAGGGCCCGGCTCAAAGTCAACCGTCTGACCTCGCTCGTTCCAAGCGATCACGCACGGCATCCCACTCTTTCGTTGAAGGCGGGACTTCCACCCAGATTTCGCGATAGCCCAACCTGTCTAGCGTGTGGAGGGCGTCATAGAGCCTGGACGCATATTCCTTGGCCGTTCTCGGCATTTCAATTTGGCCGGGGGATGTTGGCGAGCCAAATACCAGTCCGGGTCTTCCTTCAGCCGCATCTACAAATCGAAGGGTGGCCGATGGAGCATAGTGCTTGGGGTGACCGCCTGGCGCTTTCGAACGATCGCCTTCCATGAGATCGCATTGAAGCACTTGCTCGACTTCGGCGGCAGAGACGGCGCCGGGCCGTAATAGCCGCGGGCTCGATTCAGTTAGGTCGACGATAGTGGACTCGATACCGAACGAGCAAGGACCGCCATCGATCACCATACGTGCAGCTTGAACCACACTCTCCGCAAGATGCTCGACGCGAGTGGGAGACACCGACATAAATGGATTCGCGCTTGGCGCCGCAAGAGGCACTCCCGATTCCAAGATCAGCCGCCGAAGGAGAGCGTGTCCGGGCATGCGAACAGCCGCAGTCTCAAGGCCGCCGGTTACTACGCTCGGAAGTCCTGCGGATTTTTCGAGAACGATGGTGAGTGGCCCTGGCCAGAACGCGTTCGCAAGCGCCTCGGCCTGCTTGGGCCAGGTTGCCACAACGCTTGAAAGTTGCTCCCTCACCCCGACGTGGCAGATAAGAGGGTGTCCGGCCGGACGCCCCTTGGCGATAAAAATCTTCTCAACGGCCTCCTGCATCAAGGCGTTCGCGGCTAACCCATAGACCGTTTCGGTTGGAACGATAACGAGGTCGCCCGATCGGATGAACAAGGCGGCCCTTTTAATGGATTCGTCGTCTGACGGATAGATATTCACGGACGGTTTTCTCCATTTGGTCAATCGGGGCAGCTTGGGGGATCTCCCAGCACGCCCACGCCTCCACCCCTTGAAAGACGAGCATCTCGACGCCGTCTATGGCGGTTAACCCTTTGGTTAGCGCGCCCTCCAAGAACGGCGTTGGTGTGGGCGAATAGAATAAATCGTAGGCAACGCAGCCTAACCTCGCCGAACTCCAATCGATCGGAAGTTCATCGCCCGACTTGCCCGCGGACGTGCAATTGATCACCAATCTGTAGTCGGCGAGGCCCAAATCGTCAACGACTCCTGCATTCATTTCCATTTGATTTACGAGCGACTCGGCCCTTGATCTCGTGCGATTCCAAACGGAAACCTCCATATTCATCCGAGTGAGAACGGCAATTGCCGCGGCGGCGGCTCCTCCTGCACCAAGGATCAGACACTTGGATCCCTTCGCCAAACGTATTGTCGATAGAGAGCGTCGGAGCCCGACGGTATCCGTGTTGAAGCCGGTGGCATCACGAAAGCGCACGGTGTTCACCGCTCGAACTTCCGGGTAGGAAGAATCTTCATAGTGGGATACCCAGGATAGTGCCTCCACCTTGTGCGGCATCGTCACACTTGCTCCAATGTAACCCAAGTTGCGAAGGTGGCTCAGTGCCTCACCCAGTTGGCCTGCGGGGACGTTCAGGGCGATGTAACGGTAGGGTAGGCCGGCATGCGCGAAAGCGGCGTTGTGCATCGCCGGAGACATCGAGTGGCTGGCGTCCGCGGCAAGAATCGCGAACTCGGCTGGCGGAGCTTTCCGCCAAGGGAATGTCTCAGTTAGTGCTTCTCTCGAAATGCCCAATGCTTCTGACCCAGAAAGTTCCACAGCGTGACGGTCGCGGTCGCGATGACCATCGCAAATAGAAGCCTATGCTGGTCCGATCCTGGCAATATCTGGTCAAGCGCGGACGTGATCCCCATGTTCAACAACAGACCGATGATCGTCACCACGACGAACTTGTTGGCGTGCGCACGCCGGTTCTCTTTGCCCCGGATTTTGAACGTCCAACGACGATTGAAGATAAAGCTGTTGAAGCCGGCAACGACCGTGCTGAACCCTTTGATGATCGGGACGGCCGCGTCGCCAGGCTGTTTGCTGCTATAAAGCCCAAAAGGCCAGGGGATATGGTTCATGAGCCAAAGGCCGAGATCCTCGCTCATTAGGTTCTTTCCAATATGAATGTGATATTTGAGAATCCAGGTCAGCCCCCAGTCGATCACGGTCGAGGTGCCGCCAACAACTAAGAATTTGGCGAATTGACGTATGGCGGGGCGGTCCCAGAGTCTCGAGGCCGCCACCTCGGCCTTTCCCAAATCACCGATCGCCGCTTCATCGCTCATCGCTTTGTGAAATCGTCTCCGAACGAGGCGCTCGCCAACCCTGCTCACCTTCGTGCCGATGAAGTCTCTGGAAGTCATTTGCTTGACCCAGATCGCATCGATCCCGGTACGATTGGCGCCGAGGATGTCGGTGAACAACTGGTCGCCGATCATCACGGCCTCCTCTCGTGAAACGCCAAACTTCTGGAGAGCGTTCCGGTACATCGTCCGGGAGGGCTTAAACCGGCCGCGCAGGTATGGAATGCCCATATCTTTTGCCAATCGATCCAACCGGGCCGGTCTTCGAGTGTTACTCAGAATACAGATTTGGAGCCCAGCCCCTTTGAGCCCCTCCAACCACCCGTAGGTGGACTCCGGGATATCGTGGCTTTTCCAACCCACGAGCGTGTTGTCCACGTCTACGAGCACCAGTTTCTTGCCAGAGGAAACTAGGTCCTCGACCATGATATCGGTTACGAAGTTGACCGATCTGATCGGGGCAAAGTGCTTGGAGAAGCCGAGCTTGTTTCGGTCGACCTTGCCCGCTCTGAACTCGCTCATGGCTTTTTCGCCATGGCCGCCCTGCGTTTCGCGATGTTGGCTAAATGCTCCTCATAGCTGTGGGCAAAGACGTGGAAACCGGTTGGCATCGCAACGTAATAGAAGAAATCGTGCTTCGCCGGATGGAGCGCCGCTTCCACGCTCTTGACGCTTGGCGAGCAAATCGGCCCTGGCGGCAAACCTGGATGCAGGTAAGTGTTATACGGCGAGATCGTGTTCCGATAGTCAGCAAAAGTCAACCTCCGCCACTCTTGCAGAGCATAAAGCACGGTCGCGTCGATTTGAAGGGGCATCCCTTTGTTCAGACGGTTTGCAATGACGCCCGCGATCAGTGGCCGGTCTTTGTCTTTAGCCGCTTCCATCTCAACCATCGAGGCGATGGTCAGAATCTTGTTTGGATCACTAGCCCCTTTGAGCAAAGGGTAGATCTTCGACTCGAACGCGCGCAGTTGCCGGACAATGGTGTCGTGCGCACCCAACAGAGGCGGAAGATCGTACGTGTCGGGAAACAGGTAGCCCTCTAAAGAACTTTTCGGCAATGGAAAGGACACGTCAGTCCCGAACTGGGCTGGATCGTTGATCAGGGATTTGTATTCCTCTGCGTCATCAACTACTTGCTTTTGAGCCAGAAGATTTGCCGTTCGATAGGAGAAGTTCGTCTCTGGAATGCGCACCATTTGCACGATCTTGGAGCGAAGGGCCTTCAAAACCGCGTCGACGGTCATACCAGGCTGGAACCTGTAGGTCCCTTCTGGCACTGGTTCGCTCGCATGCTTCCAGCGGGCGTAAAGCTTCAGGGCTACCACATCGCGAACAACTCCCTTTGCCTGCAAGTCCAGCAGGACTTTGTCGAAAGATTCTTGCCGAGGATAACGGGTCAGATAGGAAGGACCCTTAGGCATCGGGGCAAGCTCGGATTTGAACCATAGCCATGCGCCGACAGCCAGAATACCAATGAGCAGGGGTATCGCGAGAAGACAACCCAGTTTTTGTCGCTTCTTACTCTTGGGCATTGAAAAATCTTTCCAAGATGAGGGCGGCTGCCTCTCCATCTAGGCGCTCCCGAACTGCGCCTTTCCTATAGACGGCGAGAAGGTTCGCCTCGCCTTCAACCGTCGTCAGACTTTCATCGACTTCGTAGACTGACCACCCCAGCTCCCTTATTTGGGCCGCTAGCCGGCGACAGATTTTCTCTGCGCGATCCGAACCCTGTTCATTGACTGGAAGCCCAAGCACCATCGCCGTTGCCCCTTCCGTCTTCGCAATCTCGGCCAGGTTCTTGGCGTCTTGCTCAAGGGAGCCAGAAGCTTTCAAGGGGGGCCTTCTTGACGCCGAGCCAAACTCGGACTCTCCTACCGCCAGGCCAATCCGCTTCTTACCGAAATCCACACCCAGCATCCTCATTATGCGAAAGCGGAAAGAATTTGGGCGTGAAGGAGTCCGTTGCTGCTCACCGCCTCGACCTGCGGGTTCTCGGCGCCATTGAAAGCCGTGGTGCGGCCTCCCGCTTCCTCAACGATCAACTGCATCGACGATATATCCCACCGCTTGACGACAGGATCGATCATGGCCTCTGCGCCTCCAGTAGCCACTAGCGAATGGCCGAAAGCGTCGCCCCAGGTTCGCGTGGCCGTTACTTGACCTGCAAGTTTGAGCAACCCTTTTGAGAATCCTCGCTGCTCCATCGAACTGTGGCTGCCGCAGCAGAGCACAGCTCCGGACAAAGACTGCCGTTGAGAAACGTGGCAGCGACGGCCATTGCAGTAGGCGCCGCATCCCTTTTCAGCGTAGATCATGCGGTCGAGCGCCGGGAAATAGGACACGGCTAGGACCGGTTGAAGATCGATTTCATAGCTTATCAAGGTGGCATACAACGGAACGCCGCAAATAAAAGACTTAGTCCCGTCGATTGGGTCGACAACCCAGCGGTTAGCCGCTGGACCCGATTCGCCCTCCTCTTCACCTAGAATCCCGTCTTCCGGGTAGCGCTTGCGAAGGGCCTCGCGGATCAGCCTTTCCGCTTCTCGATCTGCCAGTGTAACAGGGCTGCTGTCCGACTTGTACTCGACGTCGTGGCTGACGCCAAACAGGCTAAGCGTCGAGCGGCCAGCCTCGTAGGCCAAGCCGACGGCAAACTCGAGCCTTGGTGACATGGATGCTTAGTGTAACGCATTCCGGGCGTCCAAAAATCCCGGCGCCGGGCCAGCGGATTCCACCTAACCACCAACCCGTCTCGAACCGACAATTAACCTTGGCGAGTCCAAGCGGCTCGTAGCTTGGGAGAGAGTGAATTTGCCTGGCCCCGCCGATTTCCAGACGCTTGAATTGATGTTTCGGAGAGCAGGATGCCTGCCTGCGTTGCCGAGCACGGCCATCCAGCTTGTCAAAAGCATCGACACCGGCGAGGCGTCCGCCAGCCAACTCGAAAGAATTATCGCCTCGGACCCCGCGCTCTCCGCCGAATTCCTACGAATGGCTTCGGTGGCCGCCGTCGGCGGCGTTCCGCGGTACTCCACGATCCGCGGAGCGATCATGCTTCTTGGCCAAAGAATCGTTCGATCTCTCGCGATGTCGCTGATTTTGCGGCACATGAGCTTTGCGCGACCAAAAACTCCGAACTTCGACTCTACCAGGTTCTCGCGGCACTCTCTGGGAGTCGCGATGCTTGCCCGTTTCCTCTTTGTCCGTCGCCAGAGGAGCAGCCACATCGAGACCAATTGGACTCCCGACGAAGTTTTTGCGGTTGGACTGCTGAGCAGCCTTGGAATCGGGTTGATCGCTCAAGTGGCGCCTGACGCGTTCGATAGGATTTTTCACTATTCAAAACGCGCAGAGGTTTGTTTAGAAGAAGGGTTTCAGATTATCTACGGCAAGCCTTCTACCTTGTTAACTGCGACGGCGGTCGAGTCGTGGCAACTGCCGTCGGTCTTTTCATCGGCCTTAGTTAACATTCATCAGCCTTGGAACTATTCCGATGAGTTCACCGCTCTTTGCTGCATGAACTATGCGATCGCGATGAGCGATTCCTACGATTTAGGTATTGGCGATTGGGCCATCCCCTTTAAAGTCGGACCGGAGGTTGAGATGGAGTCCGGGATTGCGGAGGAAGAGCGGCTGGCCCTCGTACAGGCCGTCCAACGGCATGTCGACGAATGGGTCCGGTCTAGCGGTCGCGCGGCATAGCGGCCAAGTAAAATGAACCTGCTTTCGCGGAGGCAACAGGTTCTTGACGACTTTCTATCTAATCAGGCACGGCAGTCACGACTTGCTCGGCAAGACGATGGCCGGGAGAATGCCAGGCGTGCATCTTAGCGACCAAGGCCGCAAAGAAGCTCAACTCGTTTCCGACCGGCTCAAAGACGTTCCTTTTGCAGCGATCTACGCGAGCCCCTTGGAACGCGCCCAAGAAACGGCCCAGCCCTTGGCGAGCCTTAAGAATATGGCCGTCCATGTTTCGGACGCCCTGAACGAGGTCAATTTCGGCCAGTGGACGGGAATGAACATCGACTCGTTGCACCATGACCCCCAATGGGAGCTTTGGAATGCGAGCCGCAGTTGTTCGCGGCCGCCTGGTGGCGAAATGCTTGTCGAGATTCAGTCGCGAATGGTCGACAAGATCGAGGTCCTTCGCTGCGCGCATATCGATCAACACGTTGCCCTCTTCACGCACAGCGATACCATCCGTGCCACGCTTAGCTTCTACCTGGGCATACCGGTCGATATGTGCATACGGATCGCGGTCGACCCCGGGTCGATAAGCGTATTGAGGTTCATTCAAGCCAAACCCGAAGTGATTCTCGTCAACGCCACCGGCGAATTCTCGCCGTGCATATCCGGCTAAGACTTCTTCGAAGGTTTGGCAGGCGCCTTCTTTGCCGCTGGTTTGGTCGCCGGTTTTGCGGATGCCTTGGCAACCGTCTTTGCTCCTGCTTTTCCACCAGAGGCCGCTCCCGATTTCGATGCACTGGCGGGGGCCTTTTTCGCAGGCGCTTTGGGCGCCGCTTGCTTAGAACTCTCCGCCTTAACCGCCGGCTTTGGAGCCGCTTTCGCCGCTTCCTTCTTTCCGGTCAGTTTTTTGGCTGCCCGAACCGTAGCGTCCCACTTGTCTCCCAAGAATTCAACGATTATCTGCTCCTCTGCCTGGAGCCAGTGGATGACGTCTCGGCCATGTGGAAAACCCTCGGACTGAGCAATGTGATACGCCCTCTCCTTAACCTTGGCCTGAACGTGATCCTGCTGAAGGAGATCCTCTTTCGTTGTACTTTTCTTCATCTGTGCTCCTCTGAAACAAATTCTATCATATGCCGATCCTTCTATCTATCACGTGGCGGATTGCACTGCGCGTTGCAAAGTATTTGCCAAACGCGTCTTCCAACCTTCTGGAATGGACTCCAAGTTTGCCGCTCTAACTAGGCGCGTCGAATCTTGGTCCGTGCCATCATACAGTCGCACTAGCTCCACCACCGACAGACTATCGACCTGTCGATGAAGAAATTCGACTGAATCTCCAGCTCCAATCGTGCCCTCTTTAAGCACCTTCATGTAAATGCCTGGCCAGTCGCAGGCCAGGAACCTCTGGATGACGTCAAGCGCCTCTAGCCGAATTTCCAACTTGAAACATGGAATCCGCGGGGTTGTGACCATCAACTCCACATCTCCAACACGCAAAACATCCCCAGAACGGACGTCGGCGTCGATCAATCCCTCGATCGTGAGGTTTTCCCCAAACGCCCCTTCGTCGAGGGTTTCTCTGCCAAGTTCGTCTTTCCAAAACTCATAACCACCGAGAGAATAAGCATAAACGGCTTGGAAAGGTCCGCCATGGCCTGCCCCAGCCTGACTATCGCCCTCGAGACCCAATGCGCCGACCTTCACGCGGCCAGCTACCGGGGTCTTGTAAATTGCGGAGAGCGCAGACCTTCCGCCGAACTCGATTTGCCGGGGGGCGCCGACCAAAACGGAAACAACTCGCATGCTTTAACCATACCTACCGCGGAAGTTAGGCAGTGGCCAGAGAAAATGCTCCAAGTGCGACTAGACGACGGTTTTGCGAGACAGCTCCTCACCCCGGTTCTTCGAAACAGGCCTTACCAAAACCACGTTTTCCGGTTCGTAGTCGAGAAGCTTCAGCCAGTCGTCTTGGGTATCGGTTTTGGGGAATATCTCGTTTTCCTTATACTCCGCAATCGCGGCTTCCTCCAAGTCCTGCAAGGTCACTCCTTCGACGGCTTTGGGATCGGCGATCGCCCGGCGGATGGCGCTGTCCTTGCTTCGATCGACTATCGACTTAAGCAATGCGCCGCTCACCAGATCCTTCCAATGCAAGGTTTCCGTCGATCCGTTTCGCATGCTGACCTTGAGGAACTCCGTCTCCTTCGACTTTGCCCACAGAAAATCAGTTAGCTTCTCCACAAGCTCCTTTCTCGCGCAATCGACTTCGCCGCCATACCGCTGAAGGACCTGTGGATCAAGCGGAATGCGCTCGTGAAGGTAAATGCCTAGGATTTGCTGTGTAGCATGCTTGTCTGGCCTCGAAACCTTAACCTTTCGGTCGATCCGTTCGGGGCGCAAGACCGCGGGATCGATATAGTCGGGCCGGTTGGAAGTCAGAATCAAGACGACGTTCTCCAGAGTAACCAACCCATCCAGCTCGGCGCAAAACTGGGGAACAACCGTGTTGCTGATATTCAGGTAGCGCCCGCTCGAACGGGTGCGCAGCACGGACTCGGCCTCATCCATGAAGATGAAGACCAGCCTGCCTTCTTTGGCCTTTTCGCGCGCGGTCCGAAAAATGTCTCTGACCATCCGCTCGGTTTCGCCCAGCCACATATTGAGAATCTTGGGGCCGCTGACGTACATGAAATACTCTTTGACTTCCTTGCCAACACGGGCTGAATACTCTTTGGTCAGGTTGTACGCGGTGGCCTTGCCGATCAAAGTCTTGCCGCAGCCCGGGGGGCCGTAGAGGAGAATGCCTTTTATCGGCTTCTTGTCGAAGCGTTTGTAAAGCTCCGGGTAGAGCAAAGGCTGCTCGATGGTGTCCTTGATTAGTTGAATGGCGTGCTGCTGGCCGCCCACGTCTTCCCACGCAATTTCGGGCACTTCCTCAAAGAAGTAATCCCTCGACTCCTGATGAGCGAAGTGCTCCACTGCGACCCGGCCGGTGGGATCGACGCGGACTTCATCCCCCTTCTCGATCAATACCTCGGCGAGTTCCTTCGATCGGACGATTATTCTGCCGTCCGACCCGGGGGTATCGCTGCCAACACGAAGTCGCCCATCGTCGAGAATCTCGGAAACTTTCACGAGCGCTCCGCCCGATCCAAGAGCAAGATGCCCTACTACCGCATAGGCGTCGTTTAACTTGACGCGAACGCCGGTTTGAAGCTGCTCAGGCTCGATCTTCGGGTCGACCTGCGAAACGAACTCGGTCTCTCCCAAAGCGATAAGGGCAAGCTTTTCGTCTAGCCATTGCAAGAAGACGCCAATTCGATTCGCTGGTGCGGTGAGCTTGTTATAGGCCTCTTCATACTCGTCGATCAAGTGCTGGGTCGCCTCCCGGTCCTTATCGTCGGTCACGAGAGAATCTCGCAGCGCCGCCAGGTGATTCAGCAGCCTGGCCTCGGTTGGCGGTGTTTGCTCGATGATTTTTTCGAGAATCTCAAGGGATCGGGTGGGGTTTTCGGCCATATTGAATAGTACGCTGTCCCCATCCGCCAGTAGGCAAGAATTTGAGGCTAGGCGTTGAACGCTTCAATTGTTGCTTCAACAACCGCAGTGGCAAGGTCGTCGGCTACCTGCTTAGCGGCCGACACGGCCCGTTCCTCGGCGCCGTTGAGGAGCTTGCCTGTGACGGACACGATGCGCGAATCCTCTTCCTGCATCAGGTCGATCGCTAAAACTTCCAGGCGGGCGTCCGGTCTCGAATGAGCCATCGCTTTCGCCGTAGCAATAGCTATGCAGTCGACGACGCTCTTCCCCTTACGAGATTCGGCCCCGCTGAAGACGTTGCCGCCCCCACCAACCACGACGGTGATGATTCCCTCGGGGTCGTCTTCGTCGGCGTAGACTCCAAGCACGTTGTAATTGGTAGTTTTCGCCTGGGCATTATCCAATTCGCCTCGCTGGCGCTTTTTATTGGCGATACAGTTTTTGCTTGCGATATTGATCAGGTTGTCGATCGTTGCCGCGTAGTGGACGCTTTCGCGCTCCTTGTGCCTTCGACCGCCAAAGACTCCCGTTGTGAAGGTCACGGGCTCGTCCGCCCCTTCAACCTTGCCGTCGAATCGCTTAACGAGAAGCTCTGCGAGCGCCTCCGACTCATCCCGGTCTCGCAGCGTTCCCAGTGCGAACTCGTCGCCGCCATAGCGGACGAGAATGTCCAATTCGGGGTCAATCTCTCCGGTTAAGAAGGCGGCGACTTTTGCGATCACATGATCGCCCACGATATGGCCGTACTTCTTGTTATAGGCGCCGAAGTTGTTCAGATCAATGAAGATGATGGTGACCTCTTCATTGTTCTGAAGGTGCCAGACGCCCCATTCACGAAGCCGGTCGCTCCAAGATAGGCTGGTTAGAGGGTCATAGGACTGCCCCAGGTCCTCGAGCAACATCAGGGGCGTAAGGATTCCCTTGAAACCCTTCGCGTCGAGCACGGGGGCGCTGTCCGCTTTCTCCGCCACCAGTTGTTGTGCTGCCTGGCGCACGTTGCTATCGGGACTTATAATCGAGCCTGGCGGGCGCATGACCGAGGCCACCACCTCGCCTTCCTTGGCGCCCACTAAATCTTCGATTCCAACAAGGCCCACCAATCGGTTGCCATCGAGGACTCCCAGAATTTTGAGCCCATGGCCCAACATTACGTGAAGCGCGGTTACCGCCAAATGGTTGGGGTTCACCCAAACGGGCAGCAACTTCAAATCCCGTACGGCATTCATTGGTATGGTTCGCGGAACGCACCCGAGCGGGCGGTTCCTACTTAGAAACTATAGCAAGGTTCATGCCAGCCATATGGCAAGCACAATTACGGTGATTAGTCGGCCCGCAGTCTAGAAATGGTGAACCTTAGGAATCGAAGAACGTCGTTTCGCTGCTCAACGTTGCCTGGGCAGGTAACCCATTCTTCGAACTTGATCGCTGCCGTATAAGCGGCGGCAGGCTCCATTTCGTAATAGTGTGCAACGTCAGCCTCTCCCAGGTGGGCGATCCTGAGCATTGTAAAGAGGGCGAGGTCCCTTCTCGCCCCAAGCTGCACTTCCTCGCTGAGCTCGTCGGCGGCCACCGAAATGTGCTCTCTTAGATCCCAACTGCTATCGTCGGCGAAAAATGGATTGAGCACCCCGCACGCGCGTAGGGTCATGCTTGGATCGGTCCACTGCTTTTGCTGTAGCCGAAGCCGCTTGAGCGCGCCCAGAAGGGACCGCCCGTTTCCGTTCATCCGATGACTGAGAAGCCAAACCAACGTTTCCGATAGCTCCAAGCCCTCAGATTTGGATAGCTGCCTTACCAACCTCTCCCTTTCCATCGGTTCGGGCGCCTGTATGCCGCAAACGATCCAATCCTTCGAGCTCGGCAAGAACGACCGGATGGCTCTTGTAGGCCTGTGAGCGGTGAAGCTCAAAAGAGTCGCACGGCCGGCTCGGACGCGTCTTTCCAGTGCCAGCCGAAGCTGGAGCCTCACCCGTCCTTTGTCGAGAGCGTCCTGAACGTTGTCTAAAATCAAAGGCGCCGCGGCGTCCCTTCGCGGAGGACCCTCTGCCCACCGAGTCGCGTCCAACACGTCGGCGTCTTCCGTCGCCTCGCACCTCAGCCTGCCCGAAGCGGACTCGAGAAGATGGCTTTTTCCACAACCGCTGGGGCCGATTAAGGCGACGAAAGAAGCCCCCCGAGAAGCAAACAGCCTCGTCGACTCAAATGCTTGCTCGTTTGACGGCAAAGGCGCAAACGAATCGAAACTTGGCCTTTGCATGGGGAACAGGACTTCAGATAAGCGGGGGAGGCGCGGAGTAGTGGGATCGATCAATCCGGTGACGAGTCCTTTTCCTTCCATAGCCCTCTCTTTGGAAACCTCAACTAAACGAGTGGTCTTCGAGAGAACCACTCCATCGCCTCTGTTAACAATCTAAAGTGAATTGGGGTCGAGTTGCAAGTGGAGTCATTTGGAATAGTGCAGGTTGTAAACCTCATAAAAACTCACATTCTCTGCAAAACACGCCCTAAATTGAAAATACTCTCCTTTTTGAAATAGGCGTATTTCCACAGGTTTTCCACATCCTAGTGATAAATCTGCGGCCAGTATTCCTTAACATTGAAACCTGGACTATTGTCAAGAGTGTGGCACCCCGCGCAGGTCTTGAAAGACGCCTTTATTAACGACACTCGCCGGGGGGACAGTGCGTGAGCGCGGCCGGGGCCGTGGCAGCTTTCACAGCCGACGGACGCCAATTGAGGGGTCTTCGCCTGGCTATAAAACCCACGTTGACTCGAGAGGCCCACAACATGGCAGGAGACGCAGTCGGGGTCGGCGCCATGGCCCTGGGTCTCAAGATCGCGATAGGCCCTTGCATGCCCCGAATGAGACCATGTCTTGTAAGCGGTCGCGTGGCAGGGCGCGCAAGCTCCGGACCCAGCGAACGACGCCGAAGGGGAACGCGGCCATTGCGCGAGGAGGTTCTCCTTCTGCACGCGTCGCAAGTAGCCATCGTAAACCTCGGAAGTCTCCTTATCGTTCGGCACGTCTGGCCCCAGGTCCTCGACGTCGTAGGAACGAAGATTATTCCCATCGTAGGAAAGCGACACCACCGCCTTTCCACGAAATCCGGTGGTTGCCAAGACGACCCCGCCTACCTTTCTCAGTTCTTTGGGGGGCGCGGTCGTCGATCGGTAGACGACGACGGCGAGGTCTGGATGTTTCTCGGCCAACTCGACCGCGCCGGCCTCATCCTCGTCGGTAACGAGCACCGGTAGGCGCCCCTCGGCCTTCGCTTCGTCCAGCAGGTTGGCGATCGCCATTTCGGTTCTGACGGGCCGTCCTTGTACGGCCCCCGCAAATCGGTCCGGCGACCGTGTAACCGAACCCACCAGAAACGGGCCCGCATTCACCGTTGGTTTCAGATCCTGGGAGGGAGTATCCGATACGCTTGAAGAGAAAACGGCGTGGGCAGAAAGCTGATCAAGCTCCAGAAGCTCCCCAGGTCCAAGCGCCGCCACGTCGCTTGAAAACTCCATGCCGGCTGCGCGAACCGTTCGGGCAAACTCTCCAAGCGCTTCGGCCTTCAGTTGGTCTTGCCTGCCGGCGCCAGCCACGTAGCCGCCGAGCAACAGCAAGTGCGAGTCTCCCGAGGCGCTTAACTCCTTGATGACTTTCCCTGCGCGAACGATGCCCCCAGACATTGGGCTTGTGCATCCGCACGGGGCCAGGTAACCGCCGCAATTGCCGTAAAGGATGAGCGTATGAACGCCAGCGGTCTGAGGCACGGCCATCATCGACACACCTCCGCATAGTCCGACCCCGAGGCATGCCATGGGCCATAGCTTCATTGGACTTGGCCCGTTATGGGGATAAGCACGACGGGTTGCTTCGGATCATCGGTGTGGACGGCCAAAGTGGCGGAGTATGTCCCCAAACCCGCCTTGCCATTGAAATTCACATCAATCCTGTACTCGCTATCGGCCTTGACCGCCGTCGCCTTTGCCGAAATATACGGGCTGCCCGTGCTGATCTCGGTTATCTTAAACGGCTTCGCAGGGCTGCTGATCAAAATTGAAAAGCTCGTTGGCTCCGGAGGCACAACGCCAAAGTTAAACTGTCCAGGCATAGCGACAATGCCGCGTTGCACCTGGAATGTGTAGTTAAGCTCCCGAAAGGCGTCGCTGTCCGTTCCGATTATCAGGTTCGCTGGAAACTGGCCGGGGTATTTCACCGGGGCCATGTGGATGTGAAACTTATAGCCGCTTCCAGGTTCGCCGTTGGAGTCGGGATCGTCCGGCGCCGTTCCTTTCCAGGCGTGATATTGAACCGTTGCATGGAAACCGACGACGCTCGCCGTCTCTACGGAAACCTGTACCGGCTCGGCCAAAATGAGATACACGTCGAAATCGGCGCCATCGTCGCCAACCGGCACGGTCTGCGAGCCCGGTTTAACGAATCGGAACAGAGGCTCGACGTCCATGGTGACAGGAATCTCAACTACCGGACGACTGGGGTCGTTGGAGAAGATGAGGAGGCTGTGGTTGAGGCGCCCTGTGTAAAGCGAAGTGTTCACGTACGCGATCAAGTCGGCCGATTGGCCCGGCTTGATCAACGGCGCCACGGCAGGATCCAGGCAGCTACAATCCGGCAGAACGTGGAGCAGCAAGTCCGCGTTTCCCGCGTTCGTCACCTTCAAAGACACTTGGAGTCCCGTGTCTTGCAGACCCTTAACGCCATCGATCGAACTCTTACTCACAACGATCGAAGGGGCCGTGGCCGTAATCCGGGTCTTGGCCTCGATCAATGATTCGAGATTGCGGCTCACATCCAAAGCGACGAGCCCCAGAGCGATCTCTGGCTGGCTCAGCACGACGCGTTGATTCGTGGACTGATCCGTGCGTGTGGCGTAACCTCCAAAACGAGGCACCCTTTCGATCCCTACGTATTGGGCCACGGCATAGGCGATCTCGTTGTGAACATCGTTGAGGGAACTGATTTGGGGCGGGCTCGAGCGCGTTAACGATATCTCGGTTCGAACTCTAGGAAGTCCTTGGCGAAAGAGAAGGCGTGCACCGGGCGGTAGGGAAGCGCCGACTCGGTCCGAATCCAAGTGCCGCACAAAGGAGATGGTAATGTCGGGAGTTCCGCCGGCGGCGACCGACAGACCTATCAGAGGCTTCGCTTCTGCAATCACGTTATCGAGTTCTCTGTGAAAGGCTTCGCGCCGAGCGACTGGCACTTCGCGGTCGTCCCATCCTATGGTTGCGTGGCCCTTGGGCAACAGGGACGCCGTCGTCTTCGCTCCGTCAAAGTCCCCGTTGGCGAGATCCTTTTCAACCGCGTAGCAAGTCGTCACGAAGGCCTCGTTCAGGCCCGCGGGAATGGTTGGGACCGCTCCGATCTGAGAAGCGAGAAGGGCTAGAGTTGGAATCCACATAGAGACGTCCTAGGCATCGACGGTCCAAATCGGCGAAGTTGTTCGAATCTCAGTTATTCCGGTGGGAAACCGCTTATTCGACATACTGGTCCTCGGAAGGTTTCTGGCGAAGAAAGGCCTCGATGAAACCGTCGATCCCGCCGTCCAACACGCCGGTCACGTTTCCTGTCTCATAGCCCGTCCTGTGATCCTTCACCATCGTGTACGGTTGCATCACGTAGCTCCGAATTTGACGGCCCCATTCCGCGGGGCCTGAAGTCTTGAGCGCTCGCATTTTCTCATCCGCGCCAAGCCTTTCGAGGTCGGCCAATCGGGCCGCGAGAACAGTCATGGCGCTCGCCCGGTTCTTGTGCTGGCTCCGCTCGTTTTGGCACTGCACGACGATCCCCGATGGAATGTGGGTTATGCGAACGGCGCTTTCGGTTTTGTTCACGTGCTGGCCGCCGGCGCCGCCTGCCCGGAGGGTTTCGACCTTGAGGTCGTCTGGGTCGATATGGAGTTCTGTTTCCTCAACCTCAGGTAGAACCTCGACCTTGGCAAACGAGGTGTGACGCCGAGAGTTTGCGTCGAACGGAGAAATGCGGACTAGCCGATGAACGCCATTCTCAGCTTTAAGGTAGCCATAGGCGTTTTTGCCCGTGATGAGCATGGACACGTTTCGATAGCCCGTAACGTCGCCCGGGGTTTCGCTGAGAATCTCCATCCCAAATCCCCTTTCCTGAGCCCACCGACCATACATTCTTTGAAGCATCTGGGCCCAGTCGCAGGCTTCGGAGCCGCCAGCCCCCGCGCTGACCTCCATCAGTGCGTTTCTTTCGTCGTACTCGCCACTCAACAGAACGTCAAGCTCGTAGCGATCGAGTTCGGTGAGGAACACGCCGGCCATTTCGTCGGCTTCCTTTTCAAGCTCTGGATTCGGATCGTCCCGCAGCATCTCGTATAGCTCGGCGAGATCGCGCTCGGTTTTGCGAAGCCGGCTGAAGGGCGCGAGGATGTCTTTGAATCGAGACAGCCGCTTGTATAAGCGGTTTGCCTCTGCTGGATCGTCCCAAAAGTTCGGCGCAGCCGATAGGGATTCTAACTCGTCGATTTGGCGCTGAAGCTGAGGTACGTCAAAGATGACCTCCGATAGCGTCTATTCTCTCCAGAGACCTCGACAGCGCTTCATGCCGCTCAATGTCCAGCATGAGTCGATCTTACCTTAGCGATGAGGCGGGAGGCGAGACTACAGAGGCAAGTTGACGTCCCAAGCCGGAACGGTGACTTCCGACAGGTACACCTGGTCAATTGAATAGGTGTAGTTGCCGGTGGCCATGTGCGTCGGCTGAATCGTGCGTATAACGATATTCACGGCGCCGTTAGTGTTCACGTAATTCTGGGCAAGATCGAACGAGAACGGCGTTTCCCGTCCGTTCGCGGGAGTGGCTCCCAGGTACACATATTGGCCATACGTCTTGTCGGCCTTATTGAAGTCTTCCGCAAATGCCTGCTGCGTGGTGCCAAGGGGGGCCTGACCTATGACGTTAACCTGAACTGCGGAAAGAGATAGGAAAGGCTTGTCCATTGTGAACCGCAAGTTGACGGCGGCGGTTTGACCGACCGGAGTGTTGAACGAGAGCACCTGATATTTGAGCACGTCCTCATTCTTGATCGCCGAAAGAACTTGGGTCTCGTTCGTCATATTCGGGAAGCCTGTGTTGGCATATATCCCTGCGAACGCGGCGGAAAGGTTCTCGGGCGGCGAATAAGTGGGGAACAGCCCGTTGGGCGACCCGATTCCGGTGATGAAGTCCCAGCCAACCGAAGCCGAAAACACCCCTGCCGACCCAGTGATGACGTCCCTATAGTAAGCGCCACCAAGATTGAAATAAATCCGCTCGAGTTCTCGAACGGAGCTATGGGTAAAGTTGGCCCGCTGGTTGGTAATGGCCGCCACAACGGGGCAAGCTACGCTAGTGCCGCCGATAACTTCCCATGGGTTGGCCCCCGAACCAAAGGCAGTGCTGCTGTATATCCAGACGCCGGTGTTCGGGTCGGCGACCGCCGAGCAATCGGGGCATCCCCTGGCATTGCCGAGGATATTCGAAATCACCGATTGGTAAGGCGGAATCTGCTCAAAGGAACTCGGCCCGCCGCCGCTACCATTCCATGCGGTTTCCCCGATGTATCCTTGTAAGTCTGCGAAAAGGCTTGTTCCCCCAACACCGACCACGTTGGGCGACTCCGCAGGATATTCCTGTTGGCCCCCGATATCCCCTGCAGAGGCGAAATAAACGATTCCAGGAGTTGTGAAGAGGTAGTCTTCCGATGATTCCTCCGCATATTCTGCCCCTCCGTAACTGTTTGAAACTTCCTTTACTCCGGGCAAGGTCGACGCCACCTGCACGGCGGCATCGAGATCGACGTTGAAATCCGAATCTGCTTCAACTAAATAGATTTTGGCGTTGGGGGCCATCGCGTGGGCCCATTCGATGTCGAGAGCTTCTTCCATATTCCAGCCGCTAGGCTGGCCGCTTGCAGGCACAGCACCACCGGCATATACGACTTGGAACACCTTGTTGGTTGTACTGGTTGCCGATGCCGATGTCTCCACTGGCAGTTTGTATGTGGAAGAAAACTTGTTGAAGTCTGCCAAGGCCGATGGAAAGTCGAAGGCATCGACGATGGCGATCGCGTTCGATCCACCGGTTGTGGGAATCCCATACGCGGCATGGATGATTGCGGGATCGTAGCCGCCGCCGCCCTGTTGAGGAAATGGCCCGCGCGCGGAATCGGTGGATGGCGACCAGGGCTCGGCGCCGCCGGTAGTCAACTGATAATAGGAAGCGCGGTTCACGACCGCCTTGTTCATGATACAAAACGTGTTGCGATGGCCTGCTCGCCGCAGACCGCTGGGCGGAATGACCAGATTCCGGTTGCCGTTGAAGTACGTCTCACCCTTCCAAATGAGTTGAGCGCTGGCCAACGAGGCTAAGCAAACTAACGACAGACCAATCAAAATGCGGCCAACAGACGTGTTCATCTTCCCTTCCATATGAGTACCCGAGACGTATCGATACGACTGAGAGTCTACCTAAGCTCGAAAATACGACGGGTTGAAGGGGATCGACCGTTCCCGCCGATTTGAGAATTTGAACGAAGCGCGGAGGACCGGCTTTTACGCAGGCATGAGGCTCTTGCGAAATTGGGCAAGTTTGCGGAGATTGTTCGATACTTCCCGGCGGCGCTCTTGAATGGCTTTCACGACTCGGGCATCGGTTTCCTCGATCTTAGGAACGATCCGCTGGTCCGGAGCAACCCCTGCCGCCTTTAGCTGCCGCAAGGTCGAGCTGCGTTGCCCGCAAAGCTGTTCAAACTCGATCCAGTTTTCCGCAAGGAACGCGGCCTCGACGGAGAGCGCGAGAACGAGCATTTGGTCCCAACTAGGGTCAGGAGGCGAGCCGCTCGGCATCGGGCTCCTTCTGCATCTTATCGATCCCCACCCAGCTTTCACGAAGCTCGCTGAGAATCTTCATGGAACGATCAATCGGCGCGGCAGTGTCGTTGACGTTCGCTTGCACAAGTTCGTTGAGAACGTAGGTGTAAAGGGCCAGCAGATTCTTGGCGATGTCTCCGCCTTCCTTCATATCCAGGCATGACATGAGTTCCATGATGATTCGCTGCGCCCGTTGAAGGTAGTTGTTTTGGTTCTGAAGATCTCCCGCCAGAACCGCGTGCTTTCCGGCCTCCATGTATTTGAGCGCACCATCATAAAGCATGATGATGAGTTGGACCGGCGAAGCGCCGTTAACCGATCCTTTCCGATACTCTTGAACAAACCTTCCGTATGCCAATCTGCCCTTTCACCCTGAGACGTGCGTCCCTGCATTATTATTGGCATCGAAGGGCCTCTCCATAAGGCCTCTGAATTGGGTATTCTATGCAGTCTTGCGCACTATCTGCGCGAGAAGACAATTTAGCCACGGGCCACGTATGACCGATGAGGCATAAACCGGCCCGGGAACGGCGGGAGATTGAATGGCAAAGACATCACTTGTTATAAAGCAGAGGCGCAAACCCAAGTTCAGCACGCGCGGATATAACCGCTGTAGCATATGCGGCCGCTCGCGCGGATACTTTCGATTTCTTGGGATCTGTAGAATCTGCCTTCGGGAGAAGGCACACCGCGGCGAACTGCCCGGCATCGTCAAGGCGAGCTGGTAGCTCTGGAGGACACTCATGCATAGCGATCCTATCGCGGACCTATTGACGCGCATTCGGAACGGCGCCCAGGCCCGCTTGGCAACAATCCAAGTTCCCCATAGCAAAATAAAGCTCGAAATTCTTCGAATCCTGCAGGCCGAGGGCTACATCAAGTCCTTCGAGGTCACAACGGAGTCCAAGTTTCCCGCGATCACCATCCAGATGCGTTACGATTCCAAGCGCAAGCCGGTAATTAGCAAAATCCAGCGTATCAGCAAGCCTGGGCTTCGCATTTACAAGGCGAACAACGAATTGAAGCCAATCCGCAGCGGATTGGCAACCCTGATCATCTCAACGAGTCAGGGCGTGATGACGGACAGGGAAGCCCGGCGCAAGCACGTCGGCGGCGAAGTCCTTTGTGAGGTTTGGTAAATGTCCCGAATAGGAAGACTTCCAATCACGGTCCCAAGCGGCGTTACGGTAGCGCTTGCCGATGGCAATGAGGTCGTCGTGAAGGGCCCCAAAGGTGAGCTCAAGGTCAAGATCGCGCGAGAGCTTTCGCTCGACCAAGAAGCCAACACCGTAACGATCTCGAGGCCCGACAATCATCGCCGATCGAGGAGCCAGCACGGTCTGGCGCGAACCCTCATCAACAACGCGGTAGTCGGGGTGACCAAGGGCCACACCAAGACGCTGGAGATCATCGGCGTAGGTTATCGCGCTCAAATGGAAGGGGCGAACCTCCTTCTGAATATGGGCTATTCCCATCCGGTAAAGATTCCCGCGGTTAAGGGCATTGTTTTCGAGGTGGCGGCCGAAGAAAAGTCTCGTACGATGAAGATCAACGTCAGCGGGATCGACAAGGTATTGGTCGGGCAAATGGCCGCCGACATCCGCAAGGTGCGTAAACCCGAGCCGTACAAGGGCAAGGGCATTCGCTATCAGGGCGAGGTCGTCAAGCTGAAGGCAGGTAAGAGGGCCGCGGCTAAGAAGTAAGGAATTTCAAAAATGGCAACAGAAAAAACCGCTCAAAGAGTCGCAAGACACGTAAGACTTCGAAAGAAGCTCGAGGGGGTTCCGGAGAGGCCGCGCTTGGCCGTCTTTCGCAGCCTCAAGCATATTTCGGCTCAAATCATCGACGACGCCAAAGGGGTCACGCTCGCAAGCGCAAGCTCCCTTGAAAAGGAACTGAACGCGAAAGGCAACGTGGGCGGGGCCAAGCTGGTCGGCGCCGCGATCGCCAAAAGAGCCAAGTCTCAGGGAATCGATAAGGTCGTTTTCGACCGAGGCGGATTCCGATACCACGGACGCGTGGCAGGACTTGCCGAAGGGGCCCGCGAAGCGGGTCTGGAGTTTTAACCTATGAGAATGATGAACCGACTGAGTGGAAAGCGCGACAGCCGCAACACCGAGGGTCCGCAATTCGACGTCCGAGTCGTTCGAACCAATAAGGTTTTCAAAACCCATAAGGGTGGAAAAACCGCATCCTGGTCGATCCTCGTCGTCGTCGGCGACAACAAGGGAAGCGTCGGCGTTGGGCTTGGAAAGGCGCGGGGCATCCCCGACGCCATCCGGAAGGCTGAAGAGGCCGCCCGAAAGGCGATGTTCAAGGTTCCGATGATCGGCGCAACCATACCGCACGAGGTAACGGCGGTCGCCGGTTCTTCGAGGGTAGTCCTTCGGCCGGCAAGCCCTGGCACCGGCGTTAAGGCCGGGGGCGCGGTGCGGGCCTGTCTTGAAGCTGCAGGCGTGCACAACGTGCTGGCGAAGAGTCTTGGCAGCCGCAACGCGATCAACATGGCCTACGCGACCATCGAAGCGTTTCGATCGCTGGAGACTCCCGAGGACGCCGCAAACTTGCGCGGCCTCGACGTCAACGAGTTGATTCCGTGGCTCGAAAAGGCACGAAAGGAGGAAGCGGATGCTGCGCATTAGGCTTGCTAAGAGCCCGATTGGCAACACGGCGAGAAACCGTGCGACGGTGAAGGCTCTGGGGCTCAGAAAGGTCCATCAGATCGTGGACCATGACGATTCTTCGACAATCCGCGGAATGATTCACCACGTCAAACACCTCCTCGTCGTTGAAACGGTGGAAGGCCAGGTCACGAAGAAGAAAGAAGTCGCCGCATCCAAGCCGGCGCCAGTGAAAAAGGCGGCCGAACCGGTCAAGGCGGAGAAAGCGGCCAAGGAAGATAAGCCCGTCACGGCGGTAGCGAAGGCGGCAAAGGCGCCCAAACCAAAAGAGAAGGCGGCTGCAAAGGCGCCTAAGGCAAAGGAGTAATCGATGAGTTTGGATAAATTGAGCCCGTCAAAGGGCAGCACTTTTAAGAAGCGGCGCGTGGGTCGCGGTATCGGGAGCGGGATGGGCAAAACTGCAACCCGCGGAACCAAGGGCCAAAAAGCCCGTCGCCAGATCAACCCAAACTTTGAAGGCGGCCAAACGCCAATTCAGCGCCGGCTTCCGGTCAAGAAGGGATTTCGCAATATTAACCACAAAGAGTATGCGATCGTCAATCTGGACGATCTGGAAAAGCTCTTTGAGGCGGGCGCCGAGGTAACCCCCGAGGTCTTGCTCAAGACGGGAATCATCGGTTCGGGCATGGACGGCGTTAAGATTCTTGGGTTTGGCACGCTCAGCAAAAAGCTGAAAGTCAGCGCGCACAAGTTCAGCAAAGCGGCCGTCGCAGCCATTGAAAGGACCAAGGGAGAAGTTATAACCCTGTGAGCGTCTTTGGCGGCGGGATGTACAGCTCCCCGAATCGCGGCGGCCTCACCATGCCGCTGCTCCATACTTTTCGCCAGGCATGGGCCGATCCCGACCTGAGGTCGAGGATCCTGTTCATCTTCGCGATGTTCGCGGTGTTCGTGCTTGGGGTCAACATCCCGGTTCCAATTCCTGGCGTCAATGCCGCTCACCTCGCAGAGATGATGAAGAGCAACGCTCTCTTCTCACTTGTAAACATCATGGGTGGCGGCGCCGCCCGGCGCCTATCGATTTTTGCGCTCGGGCTGAACCCGTACATCACCTCCCAGATCATCATGCAGGTGCTGACCACGGCCTTGCCGAACTGGAAGAAGGAGCTCGAGGAAGGCGGCGCCTACGCGCGGGAGCAGCAAAACAAGCGTTCACGATTCCTCAGCTTGGGATTGTGCGTTCTTCAGGGCTTCACCTTCTACTCCGCAATGGTAAACGCGCAAGCGATCTCTCACCCCACCTTCTTTCTTGCTTCGTCGACGATCATCTTTTGGACCGCGGGCGCCATGTTCATGGTTTGGCTGGGAGAACAGATCAGTCAGAAGGGCATAGGAAACGGCGTTTCCCTCATGATCTTCGCTGGAATCGTCCTTTCCGCGCCAGCCCAGTTCAATCAGATCTATACCGACGTTCGCAACGGCGCTCAAACGTGGTATTCCGCTTTGGTCATCCTCGTCATCTTCCTCGCCACCGCCTGGATCATCGTGCTGTTCACCACATCGCAGCGCCGAATACCGATGCAGCACATGAGGCGCCAGTTTGGAACGAAGGTCTTGGGAGGACAGACGAGTTACCTGCCAATCCCGATCAATACGGCCGGCGTAATCCCAATCATTTTCGCCATTTCGTTGCTGTTTATTCCGGCCCAAATCGCCAACTTCATGGTGCACGTTAATCCGAAATATCAGTGGCTTCTTGATGCGACCGGATGGCTAAGCCCTGCGGCGGCGTTTCCAAAGAACCTGGTTGGGTCCCTCTTTTATGCGTTCTTGATCTTCTTCTTCACCTATTTCTACACGGCGATCCAATACAACGTCGAGGATATCAGCAACAACCTGAAGAGGGGAGGATCGTTCATCCCGGGCGTTCGCCCAGGGAAGCAGACCAAAGATTTCTTGGATGGCATTCTATCCAGAATCACAGTCGCGGGCGCGGCCTTCCTTACGGTAGTTGCCCTCGCTCAATATATTGGTCCCGCGCTGGCGGGCACCCATACCATCGGCTTAAATATCATCGGCGGCACGTCCCTGCTAATCATGGTGAGTGTCGCTATCGAAACAATGCGTCAGATCGAGGCAAGCCTCCTGATGAAGCAATACGGAAGTTGAAGTAGTCGTGTCGGAACCCCTTAGAATCGTATTGATAGGCCCACCTGGTGTGGGCAAAGGCACCCAGGCGAGCCTGCTCGAGGAACACTTCGGCGCCCGGCCTCTTTCGTCGGGGACGATCTTTCGCAAAGAGATCGAAGCCGAGACGGACCTTGGGCGCCTCGCCCAGCGATATATCGATCACGGCGAACTCGTCCCGAACGGCGTGACCATTGAAATGATGGCCAAACGCCTTCGATCCGACGACATCCGGCATCATGGTTTCGTGCTCGACGGCTTCCCCCGCTCGCTCAGGCAGGCGGAGGCGCTCGACGAGGTTCTCGAGCAGATGGACGTCAAGCTCGGCAAGGTCGTTTCGATCGAGGTTTCAGACGACGTCGTCGTATCCCGCCTGTCGGGAAGAATGGGCTGTACCAAGTGCGGCGAGATCTACCACGCGCAGACCAAGCCTCCTAAGCGTGAAGGGCTTTGCGACAAGTGTAACGGGCCCCTCTTCGTCAGATCCGACGACCAACCAGAAACGATTCGCGCAAGGCTCAAAACCTTCTATGAAACGACGCTGCCGGTGGTGGACTATTACGACAAGCAGGGCGTCCTGCAACGGGTGGATGGCAGCGGAAGCCCGATGGAGATCTTTGAGAAGATCTCCGCCCAGCCCTAATGGTCATTCTCAAAAACGAATCGGAGATTGCCAAGATGCGCGCTTCCGGGCGCATCTTGGCTAGAACCCTTCGAATTGTGTCCGAAGAGATAGCCCCCGGGAAAACGCCGAAGCAACTTAACGATCTGGCTCACAGACTCATAAGCGAAGCGGGGGCCTACCCCAGCTTCTTGAACTACCGTAACTTTCCTGCCGCAACCTGCATTTCCGTCAACGAGGTGGTCGTTCACGGGATTCCAGGCGACCTCCCACTTCGAGAGGGAGATATCGTCAGCCTCGATTTCGGGGTCCTGCTCGACGGTTACCACGCCGATAGCGCCTGGACTTATCCGGTGGGCACTATCTCCACCGAAAACAAGAGGCTCCTCAACGTCACAAGAGAAAGCTTATACCAGGGCATCGCAAAGGCCAAGCCGGGCAATACGACGGGCGACATCGGATCGGCTGTCCAGCGCTACGTGGAATCCAACGGGTATTCCATCGTGCGCGATCTGGTCGGGCACGGCATCGGCCGCTCCCTCCACGAAGATCCATCCGTGCCGAACTACGGGAAGCCGGGGTCGGGAGTCAAGTTCAAGGAAGGCGCCACCGTCTGCATCGAACCGATGGTAAACGCGGGAACCTGGCGCGTAACGCAGGACGAGGACGGCTGGACCATCAGATCCGCCGACCGCAAGAATTCCGCCCATTTTGAGCACACCGTTGCCATCGTGAAGGGCGGGGCCGAGATCCTGACTCAGGAGTAAATGGCCTCCTTCCTCTTGCATCTTCAACCTTTCATTTATCACCTTTCACCTCCCAACCTTCCACCCATAACCTATTGTTCGCAACTACCCATGTGGCGGAATCCGCTAAACTATTAGCGAATGCGAAAGAGACAGATACAAAAACCACAGCAGGATAAAGAAAAGGGCATCGAGGTGGAAGGCGTCGTTGCCGAAAACCTTCCCAACGCCCGCTTCCGGGTCAAAGTCAACCTCGAAGACACCGAGGAGATCGAGATTCTCGCCCACGTCAGCGGCAAGATGCGCATGAACTACATACGAATCCTTCCGGGAGACAGGGTGCGCGTGGAGCTTTCGCCATACGACCTCACCAAGGGCCGGATCGTCTACCGCTACAAATAGCCTGACGATTTCATTTTGCTGGTTCCAAAGAACCGAGATTGCTCATAATAAAGCGTTGCGGTCTTGCGCAGGAATGGAGGAAAACGGATTGATGAAACGCACGACATGGATCGTTCTGGCTCTTTTCGCGATGGCTCTGGTTATGGTCGGATGCGATTCGTCGAACGCCACGTCAGGCTACGGCGGCGGCGCGGTGGGTAACACCCCTCCCAACCCAGCGAACGCCTCCGGCGGCAACGCCTACGCTACTACCGGCCAGTAGGAGAGTACTTTGGGAGTGCGCTGGCTTGACAGCGCTTTGTGTTTCGGCGGCTTGACGCCGTATCGCGACAGATACGCCGCCCTCCTCTTGAATATCACCCCCCCTTCGTGCTCTTGGTCGCCATCATTGCCAGATTAAGTTTGTGGCCCAACCTATTTCACAACGGGCGGCTTGTACGGATATTCGAATGCGATGTCGTCCGCCGGCGATTTGGAACTTCCATGGTCGTCCTCGAGGTTCTTGCCGACGCTGTACACGATAAACCCGCCTGGTTTTTGAATGAAGCGCAGCGGATTGCCGGTGAATGGGTCGAGCTGCTTCGACGCAAGGGCCCGGCCGTCCGGAGTCGAACTGGCCAATATTTCCAGGCCGACAAGAATCACTTCCTGGCGCGCTCTGGAGGAAAGCCCAAAATGAGAGTCCCATGCCTCAGCGTACACTTTGTTCATGGAGTACGTGGCGTCGCCTATCTGCTCTCTTCTCACAGGCTTCACGAGCTTGTCCCATCGGACCCGATCGGAGTCGGAAGGGTTACCCGAGATAACGCATGCCTCCGAGTAATACTGCAGTAGCCGGGCTCTAAACGCATTGGCGAGCAAGCCAGAATCGATGCCGCTTATCGACTTTGCCGATGGATCGGAGGATTCCTGCGCGAAAACATTCTCCGCTCTGAAATTCTTGCTGTACCAGTATGAGAAACTCTCCCAGGCCATCGTCGCCTCTTGGGGAATCGCGTCCCGAGGATCTACCTTCGGAGCGAACGTCTTCATGGCTTCGAGAAGGATCTTCGCACAGTTAGGGTTTCCACCGGCGTCGGTAATGATCTCTTCGGCCGTCCGCGTGGCGGTGGCCTGAAGTGCGCTTGCCACGATCAAATCGATGAGGGTTGGCTGCTCCGCGAGGTGCCCCTCCAATCGGGCTACACGCTTGAGGTCTGCGCCGGCAGACTGGTAGTCACCTTCATACGCCTCCACTCGTGCTCGCAGGCAGTACAGCTTCGCACAGGCTTTAATTGGAGCGTCCTCCGGCATGAGCATGGCCACACCCCGTGAATAGTCTCGGCGCCAATCGCAGTGCGGCAGGGGAAGCCCCCTTTCAAACTCGTTGAACGCGAGCGAGGCCTCCTTTAGCAACGATTGCGCCTTGGGCAAACTGAGTGACTCCAGGGGCATGGATTCGCGAAAACTATCGAAAGCCTTTGTCCCTCGGAGATTCTCAATCTCAGTGCATCCCCGCCGATACCAACGTGCGGCGTTCTGCGCTTCGGGCACGTTGCGAACCATCTGAGCCGCCGTGTACTTGAGCCCAACCTTGGCAGCCTCGGCTTCGGCCTGAGGGAGTTCGCGCGCCGCCGCGCGAAACAAGGGCTCGTTGGGGTTCTTGCTGGCGCAGCCTGTGATAGCGAGGCTGGGAATAAGCCATAAGGCGAAACGCGATGAGAAGGTCAAGGCTGGCGCCTCGACTTCGACGCGGGAGGATATTCAAACGATATGTCATTTGCCGGATTCGTTTGGTCTTTGGCGAACTCAAACTTCGATCCGAGACTATAAACGATAAATCCGCCTTGCTTTTTGAGGAAATGCAAAGGCTGCCCTGTGAACGGGTCGAGATGCTTTGCGCTCGCATCGACCCCGAGCCCGCCAGGATTGGCAAGGTGGTCGAGCCCCGCCAAGGTCACTTCGCGGTACGCTTCGTATCCCAGAAAAACGCTCCTCGAGAAGATCCAAGGTGCGTCGAAGACATTCAGCGTGTGACTTAGGTCCAGACTACCTTCCTGTGCTGCCTGTGACTGGATCTTGTCAATTCGCTCGGTGTCCGTTATTGACGGGCAGGAAGCAGCCTCATAAAGAGCGGTATGGAACTGGAGCGAGCGGTCCCGAAAGGCGTTCATGACGACCCGACGGTCCAGTGTGCTGATCGAGTTCTGCAACTTGTCCCATTCCTCTCTCCGATCACCGAACATCGGATTGCCCCTTAAAGATTCGTATAGGGCCTTGTCCAAGGCGGAGGGGTTCAGGGGAGAATACATCTCGTATTCGTGCGAAGCCTCGTTCTGAACGACGGCCTGGAGATTAAGGCGGACTGGAAACTTCGACATCCCTTCTCTTAGTGCCTTCGCGCAAGCAGGATCGCCATGGGCGTCCTTCATGATCATCTCGGCGTAACCGTGAGCAGCATAGATTAAGGCTTGCGCGAACGACGCGTTCATGAAAGCCGGCTCCTCCATAAGATGCTTTACCAACTTGGCTAATCGTCCGAAGTCGTTGGACGCCGCTCCATAATCGCGATCATGGGCCTCGACCATGGCCCGGGTCATAAGAAGTTTGTAATCATCGTTAAACGTCGACAACTGGAGAGATTCTGCCGATCCGTTTTTGGCTAAAGCGCCTTGGAAATCGCAATGCGGCAACGCGCAGCCCTTATCGATCTCATCCAGCGAGGGCGCACTATCCTTCAAGAATTTTCTGCCCTCCGGCAAGAAGAACGCATCGTGTTTGATTACAGCGATTTCCTCGCGAAGGAGGTGCGCGCGATTGAAGACTTCGTCGGCCCTCCGGTAGTGGAAAGAGGCGTTCTCCGATACCGGCACGTGCCGATCTAAGTGCGCAACCTTGTAATCGAGCCCAGCCCGAGTCGCTTCGGCTTGCGCGGCCGGCAATCCGCTCGCAGCTTTTCGGAAGATCGCCTCGTTTGGATTCTTTTGCGCGCATCCCGCGACCACGATTATCGCCACGCTACAGAGCAAACCGCGCAAGATAGACATCTTCTATAAGAACGGGGTCCGAGGCGTTTGGGTTTGGCGATTCGTCCGTAACCGCCTGTTATCCCGAGGCTACATTCCGCGCGGGGGCGGAACTGGATATTCGAAGACCACGTCGTCGGCGGGCCGGTCAGAGCGGCCATGGTCGTCCTTCATGTTGAGTCCAACGCTGTAAATGACGAACCCGTTCGGCCTCAGCAAATAATGCAGAGGCTTGTCGGTAAACGAGTCGAGGCGCCGCGCCTTCTCGGCTATTCCACCCGGCTTCGAGTTCGCAAGTTGCTCCAGGCCGAGCGTGGTCACCTCTTGCAACGCCTTGTAGCGAAGGAGCACATGCCAGGGCTGCTCTAAATCAACCGCTATCTTGTTCCAATCATGGGTGGCGTCGCCTTTGGATTCCTTTTCGATCAGAGCCGAGATCTTATCGAGGCGCCCCTTGTCGCTTAATGCCGGGTCGCCCGCGGCCTTATACGCGGCGGTATAGAACTGCAGAAGTCTAGTTCTAAAAGCCGTCCCAACGACCTTAGGGTCTATACCCTTGGTGGCAGTTATTAGCTGATTTGTTGCTTCCGGTTCGGACGGATCGACTTTGCCCGGTTTGCCCTTGCCGTCCTCGGGGTAGGCGATCGACAAAGTGTAGGAAACGCTCGCCCTTTCCTGCGGCATGATAGCTTGGAAGTCAAGCCGCCTCGGAAACTTAGATAGGCCGTCAAGCATCGCTTTGGCGCAGCGTCTGTCGCCTTTTCGGTCAGTCACTATTCGATCGACCGTGGCGATCGCCATCGCTTGGATGGCGACTCCGACCAACGCCTCGACCAGCGCGGACTGTTCCATCAAATGGCGCATCAAATGCCCGACCCGCCCAACGTCGGCTGCGGCGGCAGCTTCGTTGCCATCATGGGCCTCGATTCTCGCCCTGAAGCAGAGGAGCCTGGTCGCCATTTTGAGGCCGGCAGCATTCGGAAAGCGATTTTGCACGCCAAGAAAAGTTCGTACGGCGAAGCTGCAGTGTGGGAGTTCGCATGCCTTCTCGATCTCCGCAAGCGCAGGCGACTCGCTCTTCAAGATGGCCTTCGCGCTCGCGACCGAGGAAGCGTCAAGCGTAAAAGGCAGGTGGAAATCCTGCGACGACGCCCGAAGCATCTTAAATGCTTTTTCGTAATAGCTGGCCGCATTCTGCGATGGGGGAACGAAGCTTGCAAGTTCGCTAGCCGTGTAGCGGAACCCGGCCTTCTTCGCCGCCGCTTGGGCGGCGGGCCATTCCGACGCGGCCTGCCGGAACAGCCGCTCGTTCGGATTTGTTTGAGAAGTGCCAATGGCGGCCATCGCGACAGTCGCCACCACAACGCAGGTTCTTATCGGCATGTCCCAATCATGAACGAGATTTGCAGCCCGCAGGTTTCGCTGGGACTACTTGCCACCCGGCGCATAGGGGTATTCGAACGAAATGGCGTTTGGCGGCAGCTTCGAGCCAGGCTTCGGGTCGTCGCCGTCTTCGCCAACGCTGTAGAGCACGAAGCCACCGGGCTTCGTCGCCGCCTGGAGTGGTTTATCGGTGAATGGATCCGGGCGGCTCGCTATACCGGCCAAGTCCACCGCCTCAGGGGTGGCGAGGTGGGCCAGACCCAGCAGAGTCACCTCCGACACGGCGTCATATTTCAGCATCGCGTTCCAAGCATCCTTATCATTCGCGTTGAAGATTCTGTTCAGATCGTGGGTGTGGTCGGCAGCCATCTCCATGTCGGTAATGTTGTCGAATCGCTCGTTCAGGCCATGAACCGATAGAGTCTCGCCCGCCCCAGCGGTGAGGAGGCCCACGTAGTATTTGATCGCCCTGGTCTTCCAGGCGGCGAGTGCCAGGCTCTGGTCGATGTTATGGACGGAGGCGACGACGTCTTTGACTGTCCGCTTACCGTCGGATTTGGAGGTTATCGCTTCGTCGCCTTTGTCGAAAAGCGTAGAAGGCTTGATCGTCTCATACGCCATGACGATTTCTTGCGGAACCATTGCTCTGGGGTCCAGCACCACCGGGAACCGGGCCATTCCGGCGAGCATAGCTTTTGCGCATTCCTGCCTCCCATGGGCGTCGGAAACAATGCGCTGGATCGATTCGGATGCGTTCGACTCCATCGCCACACACGTTAGGGCATCGCTTATAGTTGGTTGCTCAACGAGATGTTTTATCATCTGGCCCACCCTCCCGATGTCTGCGCCGGCGCTCGCATAATCTCCGCTAGCCGCGTTCATGTACGCTCTCGCGCACAAGAGCCTGCTGCTCAACTCGAACTTCGGAAGCTCAGGAAAGGTCAGGCCGAACCCTTTGCCGAAGTCTCTCTTCAAGTCGCAATGGGGCGCTTTGCAAGCTGCTTCGATTTCGGCCAACGCAGGCGCCGCCTTTGAAAGCAGCGCCCGCAACTCCGGAGCATTTTTCAGCTCTAAAGTCGACGCGCTGCCTGCCGCTTTGTCGATTCCAGCCCCCTCGAGCAGCGAGAATGCTTTCAAATAATGTGGCGCGGCATCTTGCGAGGGCGGGATGGTACGCACGAGGTCCGAAGCGTGAAGTACCAACTTGTTGGCGCGCGCTTCCCCTTCAGCTGGCGGCTCAATTCGAGCCGCGTCCTGATAGTGCTGCTCTTCAGGATTCGGATGGGCGCAGCCGAGAAGGGCAACCGAAGCTGCGGCGGCCATTGCGAAGCAAAGAATAACACGCGACATTCCCTAATAATAAACGAGATTCGGGCCAATCGACTCCCAATGCCATAATCTCACAGTATTTTATGGAGCAAGAAGACGCGCGAGCGCAGTTGGCCACCCTGGTTCGCTGGATTCATGGAAAGGGGTGGGCGCCCGGCACCGGGGGCAATTACAGCGTCGTCCTGAGCCGGGCGCCTCTGCGGCTCCTTATGACGCCAAGTGGCATCGACAAGGGCCTTGTCACGCCCGAAGGGCTTCTAGCAGTTGACGAGAACGCTCAGTTGCTTTCCGGCGAGGGCAAACCCTCCGCGGAGGCGCTCATTCACGTGGCTATAGCTGAAACGACTTCGGCTCAGGTGATTCTGCACACGCATTCGGTTTCCAATACGCTGCTCAGCTTTTTGCCCGAGGGTTTCGCGCTCGAGGGCTACGAGATGTTGAAAGCGCTTGAGGGGGTCCGCACTCACGAGCACTCTGAATCCATTCCCATCCTGGACAACTCTCAGGAGATGGTCTCTTTCAGCGACGAGGTGCGCGTGCTACTGAAGGATAAGCCCCAGACCCATGGATTTCTCATGCGTGGGCATGGCCTCTACACGTGGGGAGATTCGTTCTTTTCCGCGAAGCGGCACCTCGAAGCGCTGGAGTTCATGTTTGAGGTGGAGGCTGAGCGCAGGCGATAAACTATTGACGGGTCACATTGTCAAAGATTTACCACTCATATAAGCTTCGGAGCCAAGAGTGAACAGATCGAATGTGTCACTTCCCTCCACTCCAGGATAATGGTATTGATAATCGCGACCCAGGGGATCCTTGAGCGTCTCAAGGCGCACGTACGGCCCCTTCCACCTATCCGCAACGTCGGGAGGTGCTAAGACAAGAGCCCGCAGCCCCTCATCGGTGCCTACAGGTCGGCCGCAGTCGAGCACGAATTTCCTGGCCGCGTCGGCCAACACCTCTAAATCGAGCGCTGTCTGCACCGTGTTGCTGAAGCCGGGCTTGTACCGCGTGGCGTAGAGTTCGGCAAGACAGGCTCCGGTGAGTGCCCCAACGGGGCCGGCCATAAAGCAGTACACCAGCCTGGAAAGCGCATTCTCACTAATAACTTCTGTGATTGCCGCGCCACAGGCAATGACCGCAAGAACTGATATGAAAATGGCGCCAGGGCGCGATAGCCTGCTCAAACGCGCTGAGACGGGGTCTCGCCGCCAAACCCGAAGGCAAAAGGGAAACGATATTGCTCCTAGAATCAATGGGCCGACAAGGAGATAGGGCCAGCCATGCCAACCTTGAAAAGCGGTTGCGCTCCATATGAAAGTAATGCTCCAAACCGCTCGCCATTCCCCCGGCTGCTTTTTCGCATACAGATTGGCCCTACGATTTCCTGTCAGCAATACAAACCGGTTGGCTTTTGCGGGCTTCATCCACGATTCCAAGAGTCAAGCCTATTGTACAACGCCCGTGATTTTGGGAGATAATTCACGTAGAATCCATTTTCAGGAGATAACCGATGGCCGTCGTTCGCATTCCGGATCAAGATAAGACCCTCACCAGCTTTGAGGAGGCACGCGATTTCCTCAAGTCGATCAACATCGACTACGAAATCTGGCGAGCCGAGCGGCCTATCGCGGAGGGCGCGACGGACTCGGAGATACTGGACGTGTACAGCGCCGAAATCGACAAGCTCAAGCAGGAAGGCGGTTATGCCACCGCCGACATTATCAACATCGTTCCCGAGACTCCGAACCTGGACACGATGCTCAACAAATTTAACAAGGAGCACGCCCACGACGAAGACGAGATCCGGTTCTGCATCGAGGGCAGCGGAGTGTTTCACATCCACCCCGCCAATGGCCCGATCGTCTCGATCGAGGTAGGTGCTGGCGACCTCATTCGCGTTCCGCGCGGCACCCACCACTGGTTCGACCTTTGCGAAACGCGGCGAATCAAGTGCATCCGCCTGTTCCAAGACACGGCTGGTTGGACGCCGCTCTATACGGGTACCGGCGCGGAGCAGGGTTACATGCCGGTTTGCATGGGGCCGGCGTTCATCGCGCCGAAGCTGCAGAACGTCTAGGTGTTGCGCGCGGTACTGCTCGACATCGAAGGCACGGCGAGCCCGGTGGAGTTCGTCTACAAGGTGCTTTTTCCCTACGCCGAGGAACGGCTTCGCGATTTCATGCTCGCTCACTACGAGTCGCCTGAGATTTGCCAGATCGTGACCGGCCTCTTCAAAGAATACGAGCACGAACACGAGGCCGCGCCAGCCTGGTTCGTCGAGGAGGACATGGAAGGCGCGATCTCCTACCTGGAGTGGCTCATAGAGAAAGACCGAAAGTCCACCGGTCTCAAGGCCGTTCAAGGGCTGATCTGGAAGTCTGGGTTCGAGAGCGGCCAGATCAAGGGCGAGGTTTATCCCGATGTGCCGGCCGCCCTCGAACATTGGACCCAGGCGGGGCTCAAGGTCTATATCTTCTCGTCGGGAAGCGTCCTTGCGCAGACCCTGCTCTTCCGGCATTCGACTGCGGGGGATTTGGGCCAGTTTCTCAGCGGGTATTTCGACACGCAAACGGGGCCAAAGAGGGAAAGCGGGAGCTATCTGGCGATCGCGGCCGCAGTTGGTATCGACCCGGGGGAGATCCTGTTTGTTTCAGACGTTCTGGAGGAGCTGACGGCGGCTCATGACGCGGGCATGGATGTGAGGCTTGCGGTGCGGCCGGGGAACAAGGCAGTGACGGCGCACTCGTTCGAGGTTTTGCGCAGCTTTGACGAGCTGTTCTGACCGGGCCCGGTTGTCTTACAATGAAACCGTGGGAAGGCGATGGTATTATCTGTTCCTTTTCGGAGGCGTGCTTGTTACGTTGTTTGCTCCGCGGGTTAGAGTGATATCTAGCCTTTCGGGCTCGGGGTTGAATTCGACGACGACCGATCTGTCAACGCCTATCTACATTGCGCTCGATGTTTCCTGCGTGGTCGCATTTTTCGTTTTTGCCATTCGATCCAAGCAACGCGTTGCAAGTGAGCGTCGCCCCGATTTTGGCTGGGTGCCGGAGTCTTAGCCAGGCAAGCTTCTACACCACAAGTCCGCCGAAGGCGGACAGTAGTGAGCTTGCGACGTTGTCATGGCGAGGAGGCTCCGTGCCGACGAAGCAACGGAGCTTCCACTTCTTCCTCCGGAGCGCAAACCCATAACGCAGCCCAGCAAAGCTGGGCTGCGTTATGGGTTTGCGCGATCTTGTGCGGATGACTCGCTGCTTCGGGTGGCACGGAACCACCCTCGCAGTGACAACGTTCGCAGACTCACTACTGTCCGCCTACGGCGGACCCTTGGTTTTTTGGGCTAGTGGCCACCGTAGGATTCGTGCTTTCGGAGGATGTGAAGGGCGCTCGTTGCTTCGGGTGGAACGGTACCACCCTCGCTAGGCAGTGCTTGCAAGCTCACTGCTGTCCGCCTACGGCGGACTCAAAGCACTGGACTGATATTTGCGGCAATCGCCTTGTGTTCTATGAACCGATGGGAAAGCATCCCGAACTCCAAGGGCAGGCCATGCCAGAACGTCCAGGCCCCGGACCCAATGCCCAAGGCCCACGGCCCAAGGCCCACGGCCCAAGGCCCAACACCCAAGGCCCAACACCCAATGCCCAAGGCCCAAGCCAAGGCCCAAGGCCCAACACCCAAGGCCCAAGGCCCAATAAACCCAAAACCCAAAACCCAATGCCCAATGCCCAAGGCCCAAGGCCCAACACCCAACACCCAACGCCAAACGCCCAATAAACCCAAAACCCAACGTCCCGGCCCGTCTCCCTCGCCGTCAGGTTAAATTGTGTCTTCGATGTCATCCGTGGCCGACGGGCCTCCCAGTGAAAAACCAGAGCCCTCGTTAGCGAGGACGGCAGGATCGGCCAGTGCGATCATGGCCGGGAGCCTCCTGCTCAGCCGAATTCTCGGCGTGCTGAGGGACACGGTGATCGCCACCAAGTTTGGCCTTCTCGAAGTCAACGACTCCTACCGCATCGCGACCCAGATCCCGGACATGATCTTCATGCTCATCGCGGGTGGCGGGCTCAGCTCCGCGTTCATCCCGGTGTTCTCCGAGTTCTGGTACACGGACCGCCGAAAGGAGGCCTGGAAGGCTTTTTCGGTCGTGGTGACTATTTGCTCCATAGCGGCGGTTCTTCTCATCGTCGTGGCCTGGTTCCTCGCCCCCACGATCGTGCAGCACTACGGCTCGTCAAAGCCTTCGGTCATACCCCCCGCCATTCTTATGAGCCGGATCATGCTGCCCGCGCAGTTTGCGTTCCTTATCGGCTCGATCATGCTTGGCACGCTGTACGCGCGCAAGCAGTTTATTGGGCCTGGGCTGGCCCCCAACGTTTACAACCTCGGCATTATTCTGGGCGCAGCGATTCTGCCCGCCATCTTCGGATTTGGAATCATCGGCGTCGCCTGGGGCGCGCTGGTTGGGGCGTTCGTCGGCAACATTCTCCTGCCGCTATTCATGATGATCCCCCAAGGCGGAAGCTTTGCCCCCTCCCTCGATTTCCGGGCGCCGGGGGTGGACAAGTTTTTCCGACTGCTGCTGCCGGTGATTCTCGGCTTCTCCCTGCCGAGCATGGTGAACCTTGTCACCCAATATTTCAGCTCGGCATTCGGACCTGGCTCGAACACGGTTTTAAGCTATTCGAACAGCCTCATGCAGGCGCCCCTCGCCATCTTCGGCCAATCCTTCGCCCTCGGAATCTTTCCCATCCTGAGCCAGCTCTTCGCCGAGAAGAAGATGGACCTTTACCGGGACATGCTTGCCCGGACCTTGCGCACGGTTTTATACTTCGCAGTCCCCGCCGCAGTCCTGATGTTTGCGATGGCGCCGATGATCGTGAAGATCATTTACGGCTACGGGAAAGCGAGCGGCGAAGGGACGCAGCTCGATCTGATCGCAACGAGCCTTCGCATCTACTGCCTCGCCATTCCAGCCTGGTGTCTGCAGCCATGCCTAATGCGCGGATTCTTCTCTCTTCACAAAACGCTGAAGCCGATCGCGTGGGGAACAGGCATGACCGTCTTCTATATCATCCTTTGCGTGCTGCTGCGCTCGAATCCGCTGGGACTCCTCGCCCTGCCCTGGGCGACGGATCTGTCCGCGGTCATGCTCGTCGTCATTCTCTTTGTCGCCCTTGAGGGTGAAATCGGCAAGATGGCCCACCGCGCGATTTTCGCCACATTCTTCAAGTGTCTTCTCGTTGCCGCGCCGGTCGGTGGCCTGGCCTACGGGGCCATGAGAGTCGTTCCCGCGGACCGGAAGCTCTTCGCTATCATCGGGTTTTTCATAATCTTCGCGGTGACCGGCGTGGCCTACGTCGCTGGCACGAGGCTGTTCGGAATGGCGGAGGCCGATTCGATCTTCAAAAGGTTCGGGAGGAAGACGGCGGGCGGCTCGTAAGATTTTGCACATAGTAGGCAGTTATTATTTCGCCCCTTCAGGGCTCCGGAGGAACGGGCTTTTCAACCCAGGGCGACGTTCATTCGCCTTCGCCTACGGCTTCGGCGAATTCACTTGCCGCTGGGCTATGTTAGGCCGACCCTTTGGGCCTTCCCGGACATCGAAATACGAATAGAGAGATAGCTGATCAGTTTTGTTCGGAGGGCGACGTTCCTCTCCTTCGCCTTTGGCTTCGGCGGACTCACTGGCCGCGGGACTTGTACGTTGGGACAGCTCTTTGGGCCTTCCTGGGTTTGCGTGTCCGGATTGGTTCAAATATTGTTTCTTACAGAACTTTAAGTAAATGGTCCGCCGCCTGCTGCTACCATAACGTTCAGATAATTGGAACCCGAGCCTAGAGGAAGAGCGAAAGAAAAGTTGCTCCAATCTGGCCTGCACAGAAGTTTGCAACGGATTAAACGGGTGACAAAAAACGGGAAAGGGGGGCCGAGGGTCCGCCTTTCCCAAACTAGCAAGAATTAGATGAAGCAGATTCTGGTTGTCGAAGACGAAAAGGAAATGGCGGATATCCTTCGCCAGGTCCTTGAAGAGTCCGGATACGGCGTGGCCCTGGCCTATCACGGCGCCGAGGCGCTCGCCAAGCTTAGGCAGGCGGAATACGACCTCGTCGTGCTCGACGTGATGCTTCCCGGAATGGACGGGTTCGAAGTTCTCAAGCACGCCCGCGCCGAGAACATTCTGACTCCGGTTCTGTTCCTCACCGCTAAGGACAAGGTCCAGGACAGGGTGGAAGGCCTCGACCTCGGGGCCGACGACTACGTGACTAAGCCGTTTCAACTCGCCGAACTCCTCGCCCGCGTTCGTGCTCGAGTCCGCCGCAGCGACGACACGCGAATGGTCCTGGAATGCGGCGATCTTCAGATCGACCTGAGAACCCGCCAAGCCCAACGCGGCAAGCGGCACCTTTATCTTTCCGGCACCGAGTTCTCCGTGCTCGAACTTCTGATGCGAAACATCGGGACGCCGGTTTCTAAAGCCCAAATACTCGAGCAAGTCTGGCATGACGACGCGTCCCGGGACGACAACGTGGTTGAGGTCTACATGAACTACCTCAGGAACAAGGTCGAGCGCGACGGCCTGCCAAAGGTCCTCCATACCCAGCGCGGCAAGGGATACATGATCTCTTGCGGGAGCTAAGGCGTTGAACCATAGAACCCGCCTGACGCTGGTGATGACTGGTGTTGCCGCCGCCATTTTAGCCCTCCTCTTCCTAGGAGTGGTCGGGCTCTCCCAGAGGCTCGAGCTTCGCGCTGATCGCCATATGCTCGACTCCGCCTTGACCCAGCTTTCTGACAATATCAACGCCAAGGGGAAAGTTCGAGATATCAAGGAGATCTACTCAGCATTCCCCAATGTGAGTTTTGCCGTTTACGACAAAGATGGGACGAGGATTCAAGAGGTTGGCCGTTTGCCCCTGCAGCCCAGCAAGGAGTTTGGCCTGGTCACGCAAGGCACGGCCTACTTCGCGGCCGAGGGGCTCAAAGCCAAGGACTATCTGATCGTTGGCGGAGTTGATTGGAAGCTCACACAGGCCAGGCTCCATCGGTTTTCGTTGATACTGACCTTTCTCTGGTTCTTTGTGGTGGTGCTGTTCGGGGTCGTGAGCTGGTACTCGGCCGCGGCAACTTTCAGGCCACTGTTCAGCCTCACCGAACAGGCTGCGGACTACGGGGGGCACGACCTGTCGAAGCGGCTGGAATCGGTCGACAAAGCGGAATTTGGACAGTTCACCGAGCAGTTGAACCAACTGCTTGACCGGGTGGAGGAAACGGCCCGCCGCGAGGAGCAGTTCGCGGCCGACGCCGCGCACGAGTTGCGAACCCCCCTGGCGATTCTCCGTGGACGAATCGAGAGCACGCTTTTGAAGCCCAGAACCACCGCCGAATACCAGACCTCGATGCACGCCCTTCTTCCCGAGGTAGATCGCCTTACCCGCCTCGTGGAGATGCTTCTGCGCTCCGCAACGGCCACCCACGAGGACGCCCCGATCACCGAACTATCCGCGGTTATTGAGGAAACCGCCTCGCGCTGGCTGGACCGCTTCGCCGAGCAGGGAGTACAACTGGACGTTCACGCGGAGGAGGTCTATTCGCAGATCTGGCCGGAAGAGCTTCAGTGCATCGTCGATAACTTTCTCGGAAACGCGCTCCGGGTTTCACCAAAGGGTTCGAAGTGCACGGTCGTGCTGGAGGTCGTCAATAATAGGGCCGTCGTTCGCGTGGCTGACGAAGGCGTCGGAGTCCCCGACGAAATGATCGGAAAAGTGTTCGAGAGGTTCACCCGAGGCGAGGCCTCGCGGAATCGTACGTCGGGCGGCTTCGGTATCGGACTTGCCGTGTGCAAGACGATCGTGACCACCCGGGGCGGCAGCATCTCGGTGCAAAACCGGAAGCCAGGGGCGGAGTTCAAGGTGGAACTGCAACGGGTCAGCCCGGCCTGAAGAAACGCAAATCTAGGGCGTAACCCAGGCTTGCTGGGTTCCGCCCTAAACTTGCGCGTTCCGAGTAAACCGCTAGCCTACAAGTCCAGATAGTTCGGCCACCTCAGCCTCGCTCAAAGTCCAGCCCACTGCGCCGACGTTGGCGCGGATCTGCTCTACCTTGGTCGCGCCGGCAATCACCGAAGCCACTGGCTTATGCGCCAGAAGCCAGCCGAAAGCGAGCTCCAATATCGTGTGGCCCTTGCCTTCGGCGAAGGCGATCAGCTTTTCCACCTTGTCAAGAACGTCACCTTCGAGCCAGCGCGATCCCTCGGCGATTCGCGTCCCACTCGGCAGCGGTTTGCCTTTTCTGTATTTGCCCGTCAGGAGCCCGCTCGAAAGTGGGAAGTAAGGGATAAAAGCTAGGCCCTCGGCAGCACATTCCGGCAGCACCTCCGGCACAGGTTCTAGGTGAAGCAGGCTGAACTCGTTCTGAACGCTGACGAACTTGGCCCCCTTCGCCGCATCCCGGGCCTCGCGTAGTTGCTCGGCCGAGAAATTGGAGCAGCCGATCTCCCGGACCTTTCCTGCCTGCACCAGTTCGTTCAAGGCGCCCAAAGTATCGGCGATTGGGACCGATTCGTCCGGGTCGTGAAGCTGGTAGAGGTCGATATGGTCGGTGTTCAACCGGCGCAAACTGTCCTCTGCCGCTTGGCGTATATACTCGGGCCGGGCGCCCTTTCGATTCTCATCGATTTCCATGCCGAACTTGGTTGCCAACACGATCTTGTTTCGTCGGGCTCCTAAGAGCTTGCCAAGATACTCTTCGCTTAGCGTTTTGCCGTAGATATCGGCTGTGTCGAAGAAGTTGATCCCCGCATCAAGCGCCGCGTCCACAACCGTTTCAGTTTGAGCGAGGTCAAGCCGCCCGCCAAAGTTGTTGCAACCGAGTCCAACAACCGAAACCTCCAAAGAACCGATCCTTCTCTTTTCCATGTCTTGATTTCTACGCTTGCGGCGCCCGGTTTCACGCAACTCGCCTCGGCCCTTCAGGGAAGCCGTATCCCAGCAATTCTTAAGAGACCGGCGTTAGGGCGGCTGAAGCCAATTTCCCAGCCTTGCTCCACAGAACGCGCAAGGTGTAATCGCCCTTGGCGGTTTCGACGCGGTAGGTCAGCCATTTGTCGTCGCCGTTGGGAAGTTCGGAGCAGAATGCGATCGATTTGATATCCTTCAGCGCAGCGTACGGGCTTGGAAACTGCTTGGCGCGAGCCGTTTTCAACGGGGCCACAACCTCGTCCTCCATGACCGTACCGTCAGGCGTTCCCGAGCCTAGCTTCAACATCGCGTCTCGGACCTCGCCGGTCCGAGCCGAGTCCGGGTCGGGCGCCGGATTTGGCGCTACGGCTTTAAGACTGGGATCGACGATCTCTGCAATGTGCTTCCCCATTGGTTCGCCCGATACCGGATACAAATTGCAGAGAAGGAGAACGGTGATTCCGGCCTTAGTGTATCGGCAGATGCCCGCGCTGTAACCCGAAGAGTTGCCACCGTGCCCGACATAGTCTGGCTCCCAGAGCTGGCTGAGGAACCAGCCGGTCCCATAAGCTCGTGTTCTTCCGCTGTTGAGTTTTGCCCTGGACCACATCAGCGCATAGCTAGCGGGGCTAAGAATCTTGCGCTCCCGCAGCGCCTGATCCCACTTCTCGAGGTCCCCGATGGTGCTGGCGAGAGTTCCGTCAGACTGAATGCCGCCGCCCGAATAGGGAGCGCGGATCACGCTGCCGCTATCGACCATGAAGCCATGGGACCGGTGCGGAATGACCGCGTAAGGGTCGACAAACACTGTATGGGTCATTCCCAGCGGCTTCAGGATGTTGTCCGTAACGAATTGGGTGTAAGGAACTCCAGACGCCTTCTCCACGACGTATCCGAGCAACGCATAGTTGGTGTTGGAATAGGCCCACGCCGCCCCGGGCTCGAAATCCATAGGTAGAGGGGCCATTTTTGAGAACCAAGTTGCGCGGTCATAACTGTCGGTCAGCCCAACCCCAGGAACGAGCGCATAGTCCTGCAAGCCGGACATCTGAAAGAGCAAGTGTCTTAGCGTTAGTTGGCTCCAGGAGGCGGGCGCTTCCGGGATCCACTTGGAAACGGGGTCCTCGATGCTCAGCTTCCCACGCTCGGCCAGCAGGAGCGTGGCGGCGGCGGTGAACTGTTTCGTGCACGAACCGATCTCGAAAAGGTCGTCGATGGTTACCGGCGTATTCAACTCCAAGTCCGACTTGCCATACGCAGCCATTTTGACCGGCTTGCCATCCTTGAAGACCCCCAACGTCAGGCCGGGAATTTGGCGCTTGGCCATTTCGGACCGGATATAGTCGTCGATTTTATCGGCTCGAACGGCCATCGCCGCGAGCAAGAAAGGAACAAGGAGGATGCAACGCTTCACGTCATGGAGATACCAGGGAATCCGCCCCGAGGGTTCCCCAGGGTGAGCAGCCGCCTCGGTGTACGTAGGAATCGGTAAGCTTTCAAGTTGGGCGGGCCGTAATGATTTTAGAAAAGGCGCAGGAACTGCGGGATTCGTTTTCGAGGAAGATCGACTATCTGCGCGTTTCCGTCACCGACCGCTGCAACTTCCGCTGCGTCTATTGCATGCCTGAGCAGGGTGTGCCCGCTACCCCAAAATCGGAGCACCTAACAACCGAGGAGTTCGCCCGGCTGATCCGCATCGCCTCCGGCCTCGGTATGAGTAAGATTCGACTCACTGGCGGTGAGCCGCTTCTGCGAAAGGACCTGCCTAATCTGGTCGCTGAAATCGCCGGGATGCCCGGCGTGACCGATCTTAGTTGCACGACCAACGGATTTCTTCTGCCCGAAATGGCGGAAGACTTGGCGAAGGCGGGGCTTACCCGTGTAAACGTCAGCCTCGATACCCTGCGCTCCGACCGTTTTACCGCCATGGCACGGCGCGGCTCGCTCGAAAAGGTGATGGAAGGCATCTCCGCCGCCGGGAAGGCGGGCTTGAGCCCGATCAAACTCAACTGCGTCGCCATGCGGGGCTACAACGACGACGAGGCGGCCGACTTTGCCCGGTGGACGCTGGAAGAGGGTATCCATGTGCGGTTCATCGAGCTGATGCCCATGCGCTGGAACCTCGACGAAACTCCCGGCGAGTTCGATCAGTTCGAAGCCCACGGAGGCAAGGGACTCCTGCAGCTCAAGCAGTCCTCTGGCGACATGCTGAGCGATTCGGAGATGCGAAAGCTCTTTGTACCCGCCGCAGAGTTGAGGTCGCGCATCGAATCGGTTTTCGGCCCGCTAGAAGAGGCGGAAGTTCGCACCAACGGCCCCGCCCGCACTTACCGCGTTCCCGGCGCGAAGGGTACGGTCGGATTCATAAGCCAGATCACTTTCGACTTTTGCGAGCGCTGCAACCGGTTGCGCCTTACTCATGACGGTTTCCTCCGGCCGTGCCTCATGTCAGACGGAGAACTCGACCTGCGCACCCCCTTGCGTTCCGGCGCGAGCGACGAGGACATCGCCGATCTGTTTCGGCATACCGTTCTGCATAAGCCGGAGCGGCACTACTTGGCGTCGGGCCAGCGCGTGACAGGGCGTGGCATGAGCCAGATAGGGGGATGACGCGGCCACAAGGATGACGTAGAATTGAGAAAGGCAAGCCCGTGCACGACGTCCCGCTAGACGACAGCCTCTATTCCAGGATTCAGCATGCCGCCGCGTCGAGCGGGGTCAGCGAGGAAACCTTTGTTGCCGAGGCGGTGAAGGTTTATCTAAGCGAAGAGGAAACCGACGAGTACCCTCCGCTAACGCCGGAGCAGTTAGCAAAAGTCCGGGCCGCTCAGGCACAAGTCAATGCGGGAGATGTCCACACCCCTGAAGAAGTTCGCGCCTATCTGAAACATAAACACGAGTCATGGCCCGCAGACAGCCGCAGCTGAGGGTCGACTATACGGACCAGGCGCTTATCGAGCTGGGCGAAATCTGGGATTGGAATGCCAGCCAGTATGGGAGGGGCAGGGCAACCAGCTATGCGCTGTTTCTCGAGCAGAACATCACTGGCTGAGTTCGAAATACGGCCAAGGATCACAGGTTCGGAACCACCCGGAATTGCGAAGGATCACTATCAAGCGACAAACGCGAGGGCACGGACATGTCGTAGTCTACGAAATAGATTTGGCGGCAGGAGCTATTAATATCCTTCATATCTATCACGACGCCCAGGACATTGAGGGTCGGCTAGACCTCGAACGCTAGGCGTTGTGGCGGTCGAAGTCGCTCTTTCCTCCCGATTTCGACATCAGCCTAATGCTCGTGAGTTCCAAATCGGGGTCCACACCCTTCAGCATGTCGATCACGGTTACCCCCGCGACAGCCACCGCCGTGTACGCCTCCATTTCGACCCCGGTGGCGGCCACCGTGCGCGCCTCCGCCTCTATTCGTATCCCTTCGCTCGTCAGTTCGACGTCGACTCGTAGATCGGTGAGGGCAATTGGATGGCAGAGGGGAATCAACTCCGAGCATCGCTTCCCGCCTTGGATTCCCGCAATACGAGCCACGCCGAGAGCGTCGCCCTTCGGGAGGTTCGCCAGGGCCGCCCGGTGCGCCGGTTTGATCTTGACAAGTCCTTCGACTCGCGCAATCCGAAAAGTGGGCTCTTTTGCGCTGATATCCACCATCCGCGCCTGCCCCTCGGAATCTACGTGGGAAAGCTTATCCATGCCGGGGAGGGTACCTGGAGGGGTGGAGGGTGTCGAGTGTTGAGTGCTAAGTGTTGAGGGCTAAACCAAGAGGGGTTTCGCGGGCCAAGAGGAAGACCCTTCGGTGCTTATATTCCGGAACTCAACCGCAGAAGCCCCAGAAACCGCAGAAAGGAGCGGCGGTATCGACGTTTGCAAAGGCCAAAGGTCAAAGTCAAGGCCCAACACTCAACGCTCAACGCTCAACGCTCAACACTCAACACTGAACACTTAACACTCAACACTCAAATCACCCCGCAAACCCCGGATTCTGCAACAGCCCGTTCCGCCCGCCGGCCAGCGAGTAAACGCGCTTGACGCCGGTTTCCTCACAGGCAATGGCCATGTTGGCGGTACGCCCTCCGCTGCGGCAGACGAGTAGGATCGGGCCTTCGGCTATCGCTAGAATCTCCTCGGGCGAGGTCGAGCTCATCGGCGCCCACGCGGCGACCTGTATCGGCAGGGGCTCATTTTGGAGTTCGTCCGCTTCACGAATGTCGACCAGGGTAAAGCCCGCTAAATCCTGCGGGCCAGAAGCGGTAATCTCCCACCAAGGTCCTTTCTGCTTGTCCCCTGAACCACAGGCGGCGCAGGTTTCGTTTCGAGTCACGTTTAGTTGTTTCATATCTAAATTCAGAAGGTCGACCAGCGTGAGGGCGCCTTTGGCTACCGGGAGACCCAGAAGGATCTTCAGCGCCTCGCAGGCCTGCAAAGCGCCGAGCACGCCGGGAACGACTCCCAGAACACCCACCTCGGCGCAGCTTCCTACGCATGCCGAAGGCGGCTGCTGCGGCCAAAAGCAACGAAGGCAGGGACCGCCCGGGAACACGGTGAAAAGCTGGCCCTCGTATTGGTAGATGGCAGCGCAGACCAGAGTCTTGCCGGACTCGACCACCGCGTCGTTCAGGAGGAATTTGGTTTCGAGGCTGTCCGTGCAATCGAGGATCACGTCGTATTCCGCGCATAGGGCCTCGGCATTTGCCAAGGTTAATGGAACGGAGTGCTCTCGAACCTCGATGAAAGGATTCAGTTCGCGTAGCTTTCGGGCTGCGAGTCCCACCTTGGGCCGGCCGACCTCGGTCGTGCTGTACAAGACCTGCCGGTGAAGGTTGCCGAGTTCTAGCGAGTCGGGCTCGCAAACGCCGATCGTGCCCACGCCGGCGGCGGCGAGATACATTAGGGCTGGGCAGCCAAGGCCCCCCGCCCCGACCACTAAGACCTTGGCTGCGCGTAGCTTCTCCTGCCCCTCCGGCCCAACCTCGGAAAGACGCATCTGCCGGTCGTAGTATTCGGTTTCGCTCAGGCTTGCGACCGAATTGCTGATCCACTCCGACGCGCCTTCCGCATAGTGCTCCTTCTTCCAAATCGGGACGGACCGCTTCGCCTCGTTCACGATGAATTCGCATGCTTCAAACGCCTCCCGGCGATGCCCCGCGGCAACCTCGACTCGAATGGCGACTTCGCCAATCTCGAGCAAGCCTGTTCGATGAACGCAGGCCGCCGCCATTATAGGAAAGTTGCTCATCGCGAGTTCGAGAATCCGCGAGCCTTCCTTTTCGGCAAGCTCAGGAAAGGCCTCATACTCCAGGCGCACCACGTCACGGCCCTCGTTCACGTTACGGACTCGCCCCTCAAAAACGACCACCGCTCCGGATGCCTCGTCCGGCGACAGCAGAGGGCCCGATATCGGCTCAGTCGTCAACCGGAACATCTATCCGCCCGCCACGGGTGGGATGAACACAACGTCGTCTCCCTCGCTCAGACGTGTTCCCGGCGGGCACAGGTTCAAGTTAACCGATGTCCTGACCAAGCCGCCGGACAGAGTGAAACCATGCCGCGCGCGCAACTCCTCGTAAAGCGCCCCGGCGGTTTCCGCCTGCGTGTCGACGGTTTCCGAGCTGAGACCCCGCTGCTCGCGGAGAATCGCGAAATATTGGACGGTGACAGTCACGTTAAGGGGAGTCTACTCTGGGCAGGGTAGAGGGTAGAGGGTAGAGGGTAGAGGGTAGAGGGTAGAGGGTAGAGGGTAGAGGTTCCGGAATATGGAGTGCGTCGGCTTGCAGGCCCTGAGCGAAGTCGAAGGGACGGCGCTTTGTTTTGCGGCGGCTTGACGCCGCGCTCGCGGTCGAAGGTCGGCTGCTCCAAAGCATTAGAGTGCGCCCGTACCATCTTCGTTACCTCTCCACTTGCCTTCCACCCGCAGGCGCGGCGTCAAGCCGCCGCAAGACAAAGCGCCGTCCCTTCGACTTCGCTCAGGGCCTGCAAGCCAGCGCACTCCATATCGCCTCTACCCTTTCACCAAAGACCTTCTCACCCGCAACCCAAAAGAAGTAATTTGAGCAATGCCTGCTCAAAACCTTCGGATCGCGGAGATCTTTCACAGCATCCAGGGTGAGGGAATTTGGATGGGCACGCCTTCCGTTTTTGTTCGGGTCAGCGGCTGTAACTTGCGCTGCGTTTGGTGCGACACGCCTTACGCCAGTTGGTCGCCTGAAGGGCCGGTAGTCGGACTGGAGCAAATCCTCGACCAGGTGGAACGGTTTGCTTGCGATCACGTGGTCTTAACCGGCGGGGAGCCCATGCTCTTCGACTCGATCGTCGATCTGGCCGCCCAACTCAAAAAGGGCGGCCACACGATAACCGTCGAAACGGCGGGCACGATCTACCGCGACCTCGCATGCGATTTGATGTCGATCAGCCCCAAACTGACCAACTCCATTCCACCCGATGAGAATTGGAAGACCCGCCATGACGAAACGAGGCTGAACTTCGACGTGCTCGGAAAGCTGGTCGCTAACTACAACTACCAACTCAAGTTCGTAGTCGCGGACAAGGAAAGGGACCTGCCCGAAATCGAGGCGATCCTCGCCAACCTGCCGTCCATCGAGCCAACCCGCATCTTGCTGATGCCAGAAGGGATCGAAGCGGAGACTCTGACTAGGCGGCTGCGGGACCTGACGCCGCTGGCGATGGTGAAGGGCTGGAGACTCTGCCCTCGATTACATGTCGAGTTATTTGGGAATACGAGGGGAACGTAGGGGTTGGGGGTGCAGGTGGGAAGTGAAGGGTGTTGGGTGGGTGTTGGGACGCGACCAGGTGTTGGTCGAGGGTGCAAGCATAAGGTAAAAAGTTGAGGGTTCTCCTGCGCCTCTCGTCACACCTTTCACCTTCAACATTTCACTTTTCACCTCCCACGCCCCACCTCCCACCTCCAGCCTTACACCCCTAAGCGATACTCTTCCTGAACCGCACAGTCGAAAGCGCGACCAAGACCACGGACATCGCGATCAGGGTCAGGAACTGAGGAAGCAGGTCGGTGAACCCTGCGCCTCGAATGATGATGCCCCGGGAAATCTGCATGAAGTGCGTCGCCGGCATAAAGCTGGACACGATGTACAGCCACCCTGGCATCGTCTCCCTCGGTGAGACGTAGCCTGAAAGCAGAATGGACGGCATCAGCATGAGCTGCGAATACTGCAGCGCCTGTCCCTGGGTCTCTGCGATCGTGCTGATCAGCAATCCCAATGCGAGCGAGGCGAAAATGAACGGAATGCTCATCAAGCCGAGCACAAGAATGCTGCCGTTCGAGGTGACCGCAAATAGCAGGCTGCTTACAAAAACCACAACCCCCAACTCGACGAACGCCAAGCACGCGTAGGGAACTATTTTGCCGATCATGAGCGCGAGCCGCCCCACCGGCGTGACCATAAGCTGTTCCAGCGTGCCCTGCTCCTTCTCCCGCACAATACTGAACGCGGTCAGAGCGACGGTCACGACCTGGAGAATGATCACGATCAGGCCGGGGATCATGAAGTTCGCCGTCCGGCTGTCGGGGTTGAACAGCACGTTGATCCTCGCGTCCACCGCACCCGGGGGCAAAGAGGTTGGCGGAGAGATAAACGCGAACCGGGCGCGAACCGAGACCTGGGCGTCGGAACCGTCGATCATGACCCCAACCTGCGGATTGCCACCCGCCGCCATCACGCGTCCAAAGCCGTGGGGAATGGTGATACCCACCCTCGCGGTTCCGTTCTTCAGCATCTGCGCCGCCTCGCCCGCCGTCTGCACGAACGCAACTGTGTCGATATATTCCGTTGACCGAACCTGGTCGAGATATTGCCGACTCTCCCGGCTCATGTCCTGATCGACCACCACGGTCTGAATATGCCTCACGTCAAAGTTTATGGCATAGCCAAAGATGATCATCTGGAGGATCGGCAGCACGATGGCGATGCGGATGGTGGCGCTGTCCCTGCGCAGGTGCATAAACTCTTTCCGGATGACGCTTAGCAGGCCGTTCATGGTTTTTGCAGGTTCCGGGTTAGGGTGACGAACACGTCTTCCAGCGACGGGTCGATGGCCCGGATGTCATGACACTCCAAGTTAGCTTTTTTCATTGCGGCCGTAATGTCCGCGTCCGAGCATGCCTCGTCGATCACTAAATGGATATCTGCCTCAACCAGGGTGGCGTCTTGCACGAACGGCAGCCCCTTTAGGGCGCGCAGGGCCATCGGTGGGTTCTCGGCGGTCACCGCGACTCTGCGGGTTCCCTTGGGTGAAACCTCGGGCAGGTGCTTGAGCTGGCTTGGAGTTCCCTTCACCATGAGCTTGGATAGATAAATGTAAGCCACCTGGCTGCACCGCTCGGCCTCGTCCATGTAGTGGGTGGTTACGAAGAGGGTCTTTCCCTCGCCGGCGAGGTCGAAGAGCAGGTCCCAAAGATCGCGCCGCGCGACCGGGTCGATGCCGGCTGTTGGCTCATCCAGGAAAATGAGCGGCGGCTCGTGGATAAGGGCTGCGGCGAGGGCGAGTCGCTGCTTCCAGCCCCCAGAAAGCGTGCCGCTCTGCTGATCCATATAGGGGCCCAAACCAACCAGGTCGGATACCGCCTTAATTCGATCCTTCAGATGCTGGCCTTTGAGCCCATAAATTCCGCCAAAGAAGTCCAGATTCTCGCGCGGCGAAAGATCACGATAAAGGCTAAACGATTGGCTCATGTAGCCTATGGAGCGCTTGACATCCTCAGGCTGGCGCTTCACGTCGAAACCGTTCACGGTGGCGCCGCCATCGCTGGGCTCGAGCACCCCGCATAGCATGCGGATGAGCGTGGTCTTGCCACTACCATTGGGCCCGAGGAACCCAAAAATGGTCCCTTTCTGCACGTCGAGATCGACGTGGTCCACCGCCGTGAAATCGCCGAACTTGCGGGTCAGACCCTTCGCCTCGATCGCATTCTCTACGGCCAAGAGCCCATCCTCTTCACGGTGGCGTACATGCCTGCTTTGACTCTGAGATCTGCTTGGGCGAGCCGAATCCGAATGCCGAAGACCTGCTTCGCCCGCTCGTCGGGAGACTGGAGGTTGGCAGGGGTGAACTGCCCGTTCTTATCGATGCTCTCCACGCGGCCCTTGACTAAACCATTGATTCCGTCGAACACAAGGTCGGCGTCGTCACCCACCTTCACCTTGTTGAGCTGCTCTTCCGGAAGATAGACCCGAAGCCAAATATCGGTCGGATCGCTAAGCTGGATCGCCGCCTGATTCGGGGCGATTAGGTCGCCGTCGGCCACGAGGACGCGGTCCACCGATCCGCTGAACGGAGCGAGAATGACTCTCTCGTTCAGGTTCTCCTGAACGCTCGTCTCCTGCGCTTGAGCCTGAAGCTGGCTTGCCTTCGCCTTGGCGATGTCCTCAATCCTGCTGCCCGTTTCCAGTTCGTCCAGCAGCGCCTTCTCAGATTCGGCGCGGGCTTTCGCTGCCGCGAGGTCCTCTTTACGAGAGCCACGCAGCAGGAGGTCCAGGCTCTGCTTGGCCGCGAGCATCTCCTGTTTCGCAGCCTCCACATCTTCCCAGCGGCTTCCTTGGCGAACCAGGTCGCGCTGCGCCTTTGCCTGCTCGTATGCCTTGCGGGCTTCGTCCAATTCTTCCGGTGGAGTGCCTTTCTCCGCCCGCAGATAAGTCTGGCTCGCATCCTGAGTCTTCGCGTGGGCCTGGCCGTAGGCGCTCACCTCGCTGTCGAGCTGTTGGCGTGAAATGGCCCCCTGGTTGTAAAGCACTTCGGAGCGGTCAAGGTCTTTATGGGCGAGCGTTTCCGCCGCAATTGCTTCGTCGAGCCTCGCCTTAAGCTCCGCGCGTTCCTCCGCGGTCAACCCGCGTACCGACTGTCTGAGCTTCGCTAGTGCCTGGCCCGCGGCCGCGTCGGCCGAGGCTATTTCCTCCGGCCGCGAGCCGCGCTGGGCCTTTACATAGTCTGCTTGCGCTTCGTCAAACTTGGCGCGCGCCTGCTTGATCTCCTCCGGTAGCGGCCCGTTCACGAGCTTGATATAATCCTGATCCGCTTCTTGGTAGATCCTCATTTGCCGATCGATGTCCTCCGGCCTCGGTCCGCGCTGGGTTTCGAGGTACTGCTGCGCCGCGTTTTGGGAAGCGTTCTTGCTCGCCTCGACCGTGGCCGCGTAGCTCTTGTCCTCGAGCCTGAGCAGCACCTGGCCCGCGTTGACCGTGTCGCCCTCCTTCACCAGGATTTCCGCAACCCGGCCACCTATGCGGGAAGAGGTCAGGGTCGGCTCGCTTTCGAAGAACCCCGAAAGCACGCTCTGCTGCGCGGCTCTTGCCCGGTCGACAAAGAATCCTCCGATTAAAACGGCCGCCAGCACCAGGATTGCGATGATTGGTCCTCTCTTCATTGTTCGCTCACCATCTTCTTAAGTTGCTCGAGGACTTGGCCGTCCATATCCCCAGTTTCGCTCAATCCCCTTCGGTAGAGTCCGCCAAACATGAACCACCCGTCCATTGCGGCAAGTGCGAGCAAAACCCTCGGGTAGGCGTTTTTGCTTTTCACCCGCGCCAAGAGGCGTTCGCGCCTTTCCTCGATGAACTTGGGAATCGGCAAGATCTCGATGCTCGCCCAGGAGAGAATCCTTCTTAGCTCCGGGTTGTCGCGCATCAAATTGAACCGAGCCTCAATGACGCTACCCAAATCCGTGGCATTTCCACCGAGAAACTGGTCCAACTGCTCGATCACCGGCCCGGCGCGACTGACGAGGCAGGCTTGCCATAGCTCCTCCTTTGATCCAAAGTGGTAGCCAACTAGGCTCTTTGGCACCCCCGCCACCTTGGCGATGTCGCCAATGGAAGTCGCCGCGAATCCCCGCTCGCTGAACGAGCTGAACGCGGCTTCGAGAATCCCTTGCCTCGTTTTCTCCGGGTCCAAGGTTCGACGCTTTTCGAGATTGCTCATGCGGCTAATAGTTTGTACGCCTGGACAAACACAAAGATCCCATTGAGCGTACCCACGAGGACATAAATGCATGGCCCCTATTTGACATCCGAAGAGGGGTCGCTACATTTCGTGCGGTCGTCGGAATCTATAAGATCGAGGGCCGACTACGAAGGTTCACCCTGTTCTATGAGAAGCTCGCAATCATCTCGGCGAAGCAACGCCATTCTGGATCTGGGCTCAGCACGAATCCGAATCAGATTAAGCTATGGCACGGGTGAGACACCAAAGCGGAAGGTACGTCAATCGCAGTCCGGCCCCCCACCGCGCTCGGTCAAATACCAAGGCACGTTGATCACGACCACGTTCCTTCCCGCCCGGAACAGCAGCACCGCCTTGAGAAAGTTCGCCCGTTGGTTGTGCAGCGGATACTGATACCACTTCTGCTCCACCAGTTCCGGGATGATCACCGCGATCGTCCGATCGGGATATTGGTCTCTTAACTTGCACACCTCGGCCAATATCGGCATTGTCAGCCTGCGATACGGCGAGTGGATCACATCTAGAGCCACACGCGGCTTGCCCGCCTTGACAAGCGGCTCTTCAACCCTTCTGTGCCACTCGCGCTTGATCGACTCGCCATGCTCCTCCTCCTGGGTCACGTGGATGGCGAAGACCTCCTTCGAAATGGAAAGGGCGAACTGAACTGCCGCCTCGGAAATGATGTTCCAGCCCTTCACCGGGAGAATGACCAGCGGCTCCCGGGTATCGATAGTTCTAATCGGGCGCGGGTGTGCGATCCTCCTGTTCACCCAAACATAGTGCCGCCGGATCATCGCAAACAGCGTCACGAAGGCGGGGATCAATACGACGACGATCCATGCGCCTTCGAGAAGTTTGGCGAAGAGGATGACCACGAGCGCGCACGCGGTGCTTAGCGCCCCCAACCCGTTGACCGCAAGGGAAATCTTCCAACCCTTACCGCGCTTTCGGCGCCAGTGCGCAACCATCCCCGCTTGGGAAAGGGTGAAGGCGAGAAAGGCGCCCACCGCGAAGAGGGGGATCAGGCGGTCGGTAATGCCGCCAAACACGGCTAACAAGATCGCGCAGAGCGCGGCAAGGATCATGATCCCAGACGAATAGACGAGCCTTCGCCCGCGAGTCGCGAAGAAGTGGGGAAGGTATTCGTCGGCGGCGAGTTTCTCGCAAAGTCTCGGAAAGTCGGCAAAGCCCGTGTTTGCCGACAGCGCGAGCACGGCGATCACGCTGAAAAGGGTGACGTAATAGAATGTTCCGCGCCCAGCCACCGCTGCAACCAGCTGAGAAATAATGCTCTGGTATTTGGAGGAGTCCGGATCGACCGCGCCAAGGTTGTACGCTTTGCAGAGGTATGCGATGCCCAGAAGCAGGATCGCCAAAATAACCACGATCGCGGTCAGAGTTTGTTGAGCCCGCACGAGCCTGGGTTCCTTGAACGCCTGAATGCCGTTGCTCACCGCCTCGACGCCGGTCATCGCGGTGCAGCCGCTTGCAAAGGAGCGCAGCAGCAGCCAGGGCGAAACGGCCGCGGCCGAAAGCGGCAACGCAGGCGGTAGTTCCATGGGAACCGGGTGTCCTCCCGCCGCAAGGCTCTTGTAAACCCCCATTGCGATCACGGCGAGCATCGTTAGCACGAACAAGTAGGTGGGAAGTAAGAAGGCGCTGCCCGATTCGCGAACGCCCCTCAGATTGACGACGGTCACGAGCGCCAGTATCGCCAAGCAGAGGGGAAGGATTTGGGAGTGAAGCTGTGGGACGGCGGAAACGAGCGCGCCGACGCCGGCCGAGATGCCAACCGCGACCGTAAGCACATAATCGATCATCAGGGCGGCGGCGGCAAAAAGCCCGGCGGTCGAGCCAAGGTTCGCGCTGGCAACGGTGTAACTCCCGCCTCCCGATGGGTAGGCGTGGATGGTCTGGCGATAGGAGAAATAGAGAACGGTGAGGAGGGCGACGATAATGCCAAGGATCGGCGCGGCATAAGTCAAGCCCATCGCGCCAAGCGGCAGCAAGATGGTCAGGGCTGCTTCGGGGCCGTACGCGGCCGAGCTAAGAGCATCCAACCCCAACATCGGGATGCCGGTCCACACGGTGGCCTTGTTCTCCTCAGCCTCCCGGGTCGCGAGAGGCTTGCCCAGAATCCAATCGGAAAGAGACATTACAGAGAGGGACGTGGGAGACGTGCGATGGGTTGTTGGGTGTTGAATGTTGGGTATTGGTGTCGAGTGTCGAGCCGTAGAGGGTAGGGGGCTCCGGAATGTGGAGTGCACGGGCTCGCCTGTCCTGAGCGAAGTCGAAGGGACCGCGCTTTGTATTCCGGCGGCTTGACGCCGTTGCAGCGGACGGATGCATTGCTCACTCGCCCCACGCTCAACACTCAATGACTCAAAGACTCAAAGACTCAAAGACTCAAAGACTCAATCCCTACTCCTCAACCCTCCAAGGTTTGACCTTCAAACGCCCGTTCGCAATGAAGCAAAACGCTAAGACCAGCACAATCTCCACCGACAGCACGAACGTGAACCATTCGAGCTGCCAGGCCAGCATGGCGACGCCCGCGAAGCCCATGGCGACGAACATCACGCCCACAAGCGCGCAGCCCCGGGAAGCAGCCTTCGCCTCCTCGGAAGGTTGCGACAAGATAACCGAACCCTGAAGCAAAGCGGGGACCAGCGCATAGGCTGGCACGAGCAAGAGCCCCGGCAGCACCAACGGGAGGTACGCAACCTGGTGCAGGGCGAACGCGAGCCCAATTAGGACAATGAGCATCGGCAGCACGAGCAGCACCACCGTAGCCACTTGAGCGCCGCGCTGAATCGCCCAGGGGCCGCGCATCGGGGCCATTCGAAACACCTCCGACGCCTTCCACTGCTGCGAATAGGCAAGGAAATTCAGCGCCGACATGGGCATATATCCGAGAAACGCGCCCGCAAACGCAAGGCCCATCGTCGACATGATCGGATCTACAACGTGGCTGATGTGCGCTCCGGCCGGGCCAGGATAGTGGCGTTCTGGATTCGAAATCGCCATGACGATGGGCATCATGAACACGGAGGCGATCGACGGATAGACGCGGAGCTTCGTCTCGCGATCCCGAATGAGATAAGCGGCTGTAAGCACGAAAGCGACGCGCTCCACTGAACCCTTCAACCACCAACTGACCGGCGCCTTCTGAGCCAGATTCGTAAAGAATCGAACCTGCCGACCTTCTTTGACCTTTGGCGCGGTCGACTCGTTGAGGGTTTGCCAGCCGGCCTCGTAACTCTTCGCGAGCTTATCGAACGCGAGCCAAAGCACAAGACTCGTTACGCCCAAGCCGATCCCCGCCAAGACCCAGGACGATCCGACGTGACTGCCGGCAAGGGCGTCGTCTAGCCCGGCGAACCAGCCCGGCGGGAGAAGGTCCAACCACCATGGCCTTGCGACCTTCGCATGGTTGAACATCGCGTTGTTGATCAACACGCGCGGAATGATCTGGCTGCCCACGATGAAACCCACCGTCGCCAGCACCTGCATCATGGTCATCATGTTTTCCAGCCGTTCCCTGCCAAACCATCTTAAACAGAGTTGGTAAACAAGCACGATGCACCCGGCGGAAAACAGGGCCTCTTCGACGGTGGAAACGAGGTGGGCAAGTGGAAACAGCCAACTGCCGTCAGAGGTCTGGGTCCCAACAAACAGCCCCACCAAGTTGATCGCCACCGAAAGGTAGAGGGAAACCTGGATCAGCACCACGATCTTTGCCCAGAGAATGGTCTTGGATTCGATCGGACGGTGAAGCAAGATCTCGCCCTCTTCCTTGTTGAACAGGGTTTCCCCCGAACACGAAACCAGGAACATGCCGATGCACATAAAGGTTATCGCGTGGAGATAGGCGGAAAGCACGAAGGTCTCGTTCGAGATGAGGCCGAAAGCGGACAGCCCTAGCGCTGCGTACAGGAGCAAAACCAGGCCAAGCTTCTGGGCGATAGAAGTCGGAATACCCTTCTGCGCCAACCCCCGGGACGAATGCCCCCTCAGAAAAAGGGTGAGGTACAGCTTTCGCAGGGTCTTGTGGATTGACGGTGCTGGCAACTTATTCCGAATTACGGGGGGAGGCGTAACGTTCATGTACGACCGCTTTTGCTTCATTCCGAGAACCGCCAGGGCCTCTTCTTCACAGGGTGAGCACTCATGGCAGGAACGTCTTCGCGAACGCCTCAGCGCGACTTTCCAGTTCGCTGCCACCGGTGAGCTCGGTGAACAGCTTCTCCAACGTGCCCGAGTTGTGCTGGGCCACCAATTCTTCGGCCGAACCATCCACGAGCAGCTTCCCTTTGTCGATGATGATGACCCGGTCGCAAACCCGCTCGACCACGTCGAGAATGTGGGAGCTGTACAGGATCGACTTGCCCTCTTTTGCCAGCGTCTGAATCAGCGCCTTGAAGCCGACCGACGCGTTCGCGTCGAGCCCTTCGAGCGGTTCGTCAAAGAAAACCACCGGCGGGTTGTGCAGCAGCGCGGCAGTGATAACCACCTTCCGCCGCATGCCTTTGGAGTACGCGCCGAGCAGCTTGTTCTGCAAGGTGTCCATGCTCAGGTCGAAAAACGAGATGAACTGCTGGATGCGGGGGCGCGCCGTCTCCGATGCGATACCGTACAAGGCAGCTATCATCTCCAGGTATTCGAGGCCGGAAAGCGATTCGTACACGGCGCCCGACTCGGGCACAAACCCGATCCGGCGCTTCACCTCGATAGTCTGGGTCAGCAGGTCGAATCCGCAGATATTCGCGGTGCCCGCAGTCGGCTGGATCATGCCGGTAAGCATCTTCAGCGTCGTCGTCTTTCCCGCCCCGTTCGGGCCTAGGAAACCGACGATCTGTCCAGCGGGAATCTCGAAGGACAAGTCGTCCACCGCCGTCTGGTAGCCAAAACGCTTCGTCAAATGCTGGGCGGAGATCATGACCTATGGTTACTGTACATGATTTTGGGGTCTGAGGTTGAAGGTGATAGGCGAAAGGTTGATGAGTGCAAGGTGAAACGTGAAGGGGTGACGGGGATGCTGCCGATTTCAAACCGGCCGCGACCAAAGCATGCCCCGATGTGCGGTAGTTGGTTCCGGACCTGGAACCACCGAGAACACAGAGACCACCGAAGGTCTTGCGAAGCCTCCGGCCTTTCACCTTTCACATCGCGCTTTGATCCTTCAGGCCGATTGATCATAATAAACCGATGACTTCCGAGGCGCCGGGCGAAAAAGGAAGCGGCGGGCGTTCCTTCTCGCTTCAAGGCGACTACTCGGTTTTGTTCGTCGTTGCGATCATCCTTATCGCGAGCCTTGGCTGCCTGTTCGTGGCCCAGGCCTTCACCCAGCGGCCCATTCACCTCGTCAACCCCTTCTTCCTGGGCTATGACTTTCACGATTTCTTCGTCGGCGGGCAGGCCATCGCCCACCACCAGAATCCCTACGACGCCTCGCGCTATGTGACCCCGCCGCTGCCTGCTCTCATCACAAGCCCCATGAGCGGCATGAACTTCGCCGACGTCGCCCCCTACGTCTGCGCCGCCTCGGTCGCGAGCGTGGTCCTGGGAATCGTCCTGTTCGTCTTTGCGCTGAAGAGGGAGAACAAGTGGCCCTTGATTCTCGCGGCCGTCGCGTTAACCAGCGTGGGCTTTCCGTTCTGCTTTCTCATTGACCGCGGCAACATCGATGGGTTCGTGTTTCTTTTCGTCGGGTTGTTCGCCTTCTTCTTGAGCCGGAAGCAGCCGTGGTTGGCTGGCATCGCCCTCGGCCTTGGCGCCTGCCTAAAGGTCTACCCGCTTCTGCTCCTCGCCCCGTTGCTCCTGCGGCGCCAGTACAAAGCCGCTGGAGCGGTGGTACTCACCCTTCTGGCATCGGTCGCGGTGCAACCCGGTCTTTGGCTCGCCTACGTGCCGAACCTGTTCACCCGGGTCAGCGGCTTTCGCACCGATGAAAACGGTTCAGTCGCTGTAGTTCTAAAGCTCCTGCTTTTCCCCTTTAGCGAGCAAAACAACCGCCTTTTGAGCGTTGCCCTGCTCGGGGTCGTGGCTATCGTGTTGATCCGCTGCCTCCAACTGGACCGCAAGCGAAACATCCCCGACGTCGACCTAATCGTCGAATACCTGCCGTTCATGATGGCGATTCCCGCCGTGGTCTATCTGTACTCCTTCGTAAACATCGTGCCCGTGCTGTTCCTGCTCTCCCGCCGTATGTGGTTCGCCACAGTCGGATACGCCCTGACCCAGTTCAACGCGGTGGCCTGGCAGCAAGCAACCGGCACAACCGCTCTGCACGTTCTACCAAGCCTGGGCCTTGTAATGATCATCGGAGCCCTGCTCATGGAGAAGACGAGGGCCGCGCAGGCATTTGAGGGAAGTGAAAGTGGACCAAGTGAAAGGTGAAAGGCAGGAGTGGAAAGACAGAAGTGGCGCACCCTCTCAGGGTGCGAGCCGAGCATAGCTCGACCCCTCAAAACCAATGAACAGCACCCAGCTTCCAATTGAAAATGCTCCCAAACCCGGCCGCATCCCCGAAGGTGTGATCATCGCCGGGCTGTGCCTACTGGTCGTGCTCACCTACCTCAGCGGATTCGCTTCACTTAACTCCATCCCCGGGTCCGACCAGGGCGTGTTCCTCCTCGAAGGGCGATACATCCTGCAAGGCAAAGCGCCGTACGTCGCTCTTTGGGACCACAAAGGGCCGCTGCTCTACCTTCTGAACGCGCTCGGCCTATTGCTCGCCGGCGGTAACCGGATCGGCGTTTGGCTCCTCGAAGTCGTGTTGGCCTGCTTTGCCTATGTCGCCGCCTTCCGAACGATCGCGAAGTATTTCGGCCGCATCGCCGCCAGTTGCGGCGTCGCCGTGCCGATGCTGATGTCGGTGGCCTGCCTCAACGAGGCGAACATGACGGAGAGCTGGGGCCTCATTTTCGCCCTGCTCACCATTTGGTTATTCGACGTGTTCGTCGTCAAGAAGGCATCATGGTCAGCGGTAGCAATCGGCGCCTGCGGCGGGGCCGAACTGCTCCTTCGCCCGAACCTGTGCGGGATGTTTCTTGCAGCTATCCTCGCGGTTTGTGTCCTGCATTATCAGAGCAGGGAACTTGCGCTCCTGAAGAAGCCTGCGCTTTTGGTGTGCGCAGGGCTGGCGCTCGTGGTGGCGCCCGTGCTCCTCTACCTGGGCGCGATGGGTGCGATCGGCGACTTCATCGACTGCTATATCACCTACAACATGGCCTATGTGAAGCACAGCGACGCTGGGGGCCTGGGCGCCTTCCAGTCGCATGGCACGCGCTGGGAAACCTTTCAATTCGGCTTCATGCTATGGCACCAAGTGGCGTCTCTTGCCTGTATTGGCTGGCTGTTCGCCGTTCGCGACCGGTTCTTTAGAGGGATGAAAACCAACCCTCTCATCCTTCTGGCGCTAATCTCGCTTCCGGTCGAAATGATCGCGTCCTGTACCGCACGATTCACTTTCGAGCACTACTTTCTGCTCTGGTGTGCTCCCGCCGCGATTCTCGTTTCGCTCTTGCTTCTCCGTCTTGGCGAGCTCGCCTTCCTGAAGCCCCTATGGACGAGACTGGCGGTTTCGGGTCTTGCCCTGGGATATAGCCTGTTCATCTATTCGATGCTTGAAGGAAAGATCTTCAACTGGCTGCAACACCCAGACGTGGTTCAAAAATACAGGTTTGGCTATGGTGAGTATGCCGTTGCGGACTACATCCTGAAGGCGACCCAGCCGAACGAAACCGTGTTCATTTGGGGGATGATGTCCAACGTCAGCTTCTACACGGGCAGGCCCGCCGGATCCAGATTTCTCTCCCAAATGCCGTTCGTTACTCCTGGCTACACCACGGACGACACTTTCAAAGAGTTCGATCAAGAGCTCGAATCTCACCCACCCCAGGTGATTATCGATTCTCGGGGAGACATGTATCCCCTGTTAGCCCACTCCCAGTATCCTTCCGCCACGCGCATCGCGGCGTTTATGATTCACAACTACCGGATAGCGGGCCGCCTCGAACACGGCGAGCCCGTGTTCGAATACGGAGGCGGCCAGTGATGGCCGGTGGAGCAGTCTGGAGTGAGGGACCGGGGCCAACGCGCTCAGAGCATTCCTAGCTGGTTGCCAGGCGCATTCAGGTCAGGCTCGAGTCCTGTCGGTTAGTGCTATGGCGCAGACGATGTAGCTGAGGCAGAGGGCGATTTGGGCGATGATGAGGAGGGGGGCGAGTCGGATGGGGATGGGCATGAAGGGCCAGACGATGCATGCAAGGAACAGAAGGGAGAGCGGCCAGAGAAACCTTCTGAACAGGAATACGGAGCCAGCGAGGTAGGCGCAGGGCCAGGACGTACAGGAGTGGGGTCCAGCAACCATCGGGCCACTGGTCCAGCCAAAACCACGCCATAAATGCGCACATGAAGGCGGCTACGGCTATCGGTCGTTGCTCGGCCTTCACAGGTTCATTCTAGTAGTGTTGCGGCCAGATGTCAAGCAGGGACAGTTTTGCGAGGTCCGCTTGGGTCTTTCGTCTCTTGGCAGGGCACGTTGTGATACGATTGCGCAGTAAAGTTTCACAAGTGGGGAAATACTGCGGGCGCATGGTGTGAACGGATGAAAACAGCGTTTCTAATTGTGTTGGTGGCTGGATCGAGCTTGGCCCTTGGCGGGAAGCCAGACCCGTGGCAGCGGAAACCGCTGCGGGTATCGGTCGACGAACTTGCGACCAGTCCTTGGCTTTACCGTCACAAGCTGGTGGTGTTCAGTGGCTTTTACGCTTCGACGAACTGGGAAACGCCCGACAACGAATTTGCCCATGCTTCGCAGGGGGTGCGCGTGCGGGTGAGCAGCCTCCATCCCAACGGGGACGGGACGTATTTTCTGTCAAGCGGCGCCGGTGAACTTCCAACTCGTTTCTGGAGGAAGGATGGGAAGTTCGGGCCGAAGACGAACTATTTTATCGCGCAGTATGGGGTGAAGCTGAGCAAGTCGGCTTCAACGGTCTATGGCGTAGAAGTCCGCTTCGCGGACTGCAAGCCGCCGGCGGCGTTCAAGGAGGGCCAGCCCATCACCATCCGCGGAGTGGTTGGGGACAAGCGGGACGGTCCGGCTACGCCCTGGCCAACCTCGCTGATCGTCTATTCCGACGATACATCCCACGTTCATTAAAGCGGCGGGCTACTCAAGGCCGACAAACGGCTCGTCGTGGTAGGGCTCCTCCCTATCCTCGTGGCGATGGTCTCTCATGACGCTGATGGCGAGTGGGACGGTGGACAGCGCGCCGAGGGCGACGAGTGGAATGGCGATGGCTTTCCGCTTCTTCTCGTCGATTCTATCCGCGATGAGCATCCCGATTCCAGCGCCCATCATGGCGCGGGTGAGGGCGATCATTCCCAATTGGGGCATGGTTACGTTGTGTTCTCTCATGGGTCTTCCCACGGCGACGGGAAGGGAATCGTTCCGCCTTTGTTGAGAAGCGCGCGGAAAGGCAGAACGAGCGCACAACCTTAGAATATGATTAAAGTTTCCAACAAAGGGATGCCTTAGTGATCGGAAGCCAGTACAATTATTCGATATGAATAACGAGAATCCACTCCCAATGTTTTTGACCGGGCGAATTGAAAAGCCGGCCGCTTACCCGCCCTATATCCCTAACGATTGTTTCCTGATCATCCTTGAATCACCCCATGCGAGCATGAGCTACTTTGTTCAGCCCGGGAACGACAAGGTCAAGGACTTCCTTGCCGGCGTTGCTGGGAAGAGAGTCGACGTGACGGTTGTCGGCGCCTTCGAACAACGCTATCACTATTTCATCGCGCGGTCTGCGCATGTCACGGCGGACGTGATCAAGAAGATCGAAGGTTAGTGCCGCCTCCTTTATGCGCCGAGGAATCGGCGCATTTGAAGTTCTAGAACGTATCGCCCTTCGCAACGAGTGATATATTAGAGGCATGGTCGGTTTGTGCCTTGTTTGCGGTATCGCCCTGCTTTCGGGCCAGACCCAAACCGTGAGCTACACGACGTTCGCCAAGCCGGTGGCCCGGGTTTTGGCCGACCTATCCCAGCAGTTGAACCGGCCGTTCCAAGTCGACGAGATGATCGGGCGGCAGCCAATCATCATCTCGGTGAACGACGTGCCCGCGCAGGAACTGTTGGACCGCATCGCGAAGGTCAGCTTCGGCCACTGGACGAAAAACGGGGGTACGGATTTGCTGACGCTGGATCAGGGAGCGATCAGGGCTGCCGAGCAGGCACAAGAAAGGCGGTGGGCTGCCCCGGTCGCAAACGAAATCGCAGATATGATGTCGAGAATCGACCAGGTTGGTCCGCTTACAGAAGAAAAGGCTGAGGCGTTGATCCGGAAGCAGCGCGCCTTCAGGGAACGGGAGTTGGCACAGCCTTTCGGAACATTTGGCCTTTCAAAGGAACAGATCGCCATGTACACGGAAGAAGATTCTTACGATCCTGAACGGAGGGCCATGTACCGGATTCTTAGCGAAATCGGCGCCGACGCGATCGCAAGACTGGAGCACCGAGTTGTCTATTCGAGTTCGCCGACACAGACTCAGGTCTCCCTCGGCGATGCGGGACAGACAATTTTTGAGGAGTACGTTAACGATAAGCTAGTCTGGGACGAAGCCGAAACAAAAGTGGGACTCCCCGACAGGGACAGCGGTCTCCAAGCGGATCCGGGCGCGCCTCCAATCGCGACTCAGGCCGCGAAGTTCGACTTCGTCGTGGCGCAGGATAAGCCGGGTCGTGCCGAGGCAAACTTGGAAATCCTCAGCCCGTCCGGCGCGATCGTCGACCATGACGACATGCTTGTCCTCAAGCTAGAACCCGACAATGAACTCGAGACCACCGACAATCGCGCAACTCCGTCAAAAGCCGACCTTTTGCACCTCTCGAAGGAATCCGATTGGATACTCGAGGACTTTGCACCGGGAGCTAATCCCAAGCCACCGCCAGAGGGGTTGATTGCGAAACTCATCCGCCCCGACCTTTACGAGCCCCTTGCCTGGAGCGCGTCAGAGATTTTGATCCAATACGCCAAACATATGGGTGAGCAGCTCGTCGCGATGCTTCCAGACACTCAAATCCTCTTCACGGGTGAGGCCAGTCCCACGGCCAGGATCGTTGCCGACGAACTTGCGAAGTCCAACGACGTTACCGCCTTCGAAGTTTTCGGCAAAACAGATTGGTTGGAAGTCCTCGCCAAAAACCCTCCCGATATCTTCGATGGCCGGATGGACCGTGTTGCGATGGCCAAGTTGATCAGCGCCGGAGCGGGACTCGATGCGATCCCGTTCGAAAACATATGCGACTACTGCTCGGCCGGCCAGACGCTCAACCCGTACTTGGAATGGCTCCTGAAACTAGGCAACCTTAGCTTCAATAGTTTTCCCAACGATAGAGTGTACGCTTTTGCAGGAGAACTTGACCCGGCAGCCACGGCCCAGATTAAGGACGGCATCCCCATTCGGATTAAGCACCTTGGTCCGGCCGCAACCCAAACGCTTAATGAGCTAGTTTTCGATTTCTATCCGGCTCCGCTGAAAACGCCTGAAAGCGCGAACAAGGCTCTGACGCCTATGGGGTTCCCGGTCGACAACTTTCCTCTGATTGCGCCGAACCCTGAGCCCACTGAAATTCTCCCTAAGGGCTTGCCTCCGGACGGCACGGTCAGCTTCGTGGACAAGGAGACGCCGACTATTTTCGGAAGAAGTAAGCCTCGATTTCAGCATGGCCAGGATGTCCCGTCGAGGTTCGAACCGATGGGATTGAACTACATTGCAGCACTGAGGCGAGATGAAGAAAAAAACCCGGGGGCTGGGCGCGGACTCGACTTGAACGACCTCCGCCTTGGAACGATGACCAGGCGCAAGTACCACATTGCATTCACTCCAACGATCTCCTACGACTTCTCCCTTCTTGTTTCGGAAGCTCATGGCGACGAGAAGTTCACCTTCGATACGTTGCCAGAAGACATGAAGAAAACCATTCTCTCGGCAGAGGAAGTGCAGCGAAAGCGGGACGAGGCGGGCCCTTCAACGACCCCGGGGTCCCCCTAGCTGAGCGCCGCGGACTTGTTATTCAGCTATCTCCACTTGGGAGTTGGTCTGGCAGCGTGGGCTGCAGCCCAGCCACCCGAACTTCGTTCCACTCCGAATTACTCATCTTCAACCGATAATCCTCTTGATGGAGCAGACGGATTACTCGTGGTTGGCAGATGACGCCAAGCTCGACGAGCTCGCCTACGAGCTCTCCGAACTGCGGCTGAAGGACCCTGCCGCCGCAACCTCACGCGCCGTTGATCTGCTCGACGAGGCTGTTCGCCGCGGTTATCCGCGGGCTATCGCCATGCTCAATGGCATCCTGGCGAGTTGCCACCGGTGGAACGGAAACCTTTTCGAAGCTTTTGAGCTGGCCCAGGAATCCGTCCAAGAACTTGAGCGGCTTGGAATCCTCAAGCACCTCACCCTGACCCTCAACGTTCTCGCTCTCTGCCAGAAGGACATGGGCGATCCGCATGCCGCATTCGAGACCCTTTTCAAGGCTCAAAGAATCGCGGAAGAAGCGGAATTCGCGCGCGAGTACACCGTGACTGGGCTCAACCTGGCTTATCTCTACGCGAGCCAGCGAAAGTTCGAAACGGCGGTCGAGCTCTACGAAAAACTGCTCACCTCTCACAGGGTTCACTGCAAGCCGTTTGAGATGAACCTGATCCTCAACAACCTCGCCGGCAACCTGATCGAGCTGTCGCGCTTCGAGGATGCGTTGGATTACGTGCAGCGTGCCGTATCAAATATTGACCGGGAAAAGGACAAGTACCTTTACAGCCGGATTCTCACCAACTGGGCGATAATCCTCGCGTCGCTGGGCGATAAAAGCGGGGCTGCAAACCTCGTCGCGCAAGTGGAACAGCTTTGCAGGGAGTTGGGCCGCGAGAACTCCATCCCAAGCATGTGGTTCGGAATGGGCGAATCCTACTACAACTCAGGCGCGTTCGCCGAAGCATTCGAATATCTGGAGAAGGCGCGGACGATGTCCGAACCGATGGAAGGGCAGCCTCATATGCGCCAGATACTCGAGAAACTGGCGGCGTCGTACGAGGCGCTCGGGCGCCATGCCGAAGCTTATGCGACTCTAAAAAGCGCCACCGAGCTCATGATTCGTAGGGCGAAGGAAGAGACAGATCAGATCGTGAAGGGCGCGCTCCTACGCCAGCAGGCTGACTTTTCCGCTCAGGAAGCGAGCCGATTGCGAGAATTGAACGCCGAGCTTCTCGGCGCAAAGGAAGCGGCCGAGGCGGCGAACCATCTCAAGTCGGAGATCCTTGCCAACACCAGCCACGAAATTCGCACGCCGATGAACGGCGTGATAGGCCTCACCAATCTTCTTCTTGAAACGGACCTGCAACCGGCCCAGCGCGACTCTCTCGAGACCATCCGGTCATGCGGCGAAATGCTTCTTGTTGTGATCAACGACATTCTCGACTTCGCCCAGATTGAAGCGGCACGGCTATCCTTGGAGCTTGGCCCTCTCCGTCCGCGGGACATCGTTCGGGAGGTTACCGACCTCTTCGGCGAAAGAGCCTACGACAAGGGGATCAAGCTCCTGGCATCCGTCCCGCAAGGTGTGCCGGCCACGGTTCTAGGAGACGGTGTTAGGCTTCGCCAGATCCTCATGAACCTGGTGGGCAACGCGATTAAGTTTACGGAGCAGGGAAGCGTCGTCGTGGAATTGAGCGCGCCGCAGACATCGGAAGCGGACGCGCGCATTCGTCTTTGCGTTACCGACACAGGTATTGGCATACCCAGAGACCGGCTGGACGCGGTGTTCGAGAGTTTCACCCAGGCCGACGGCTCGACGAGCCGACGCTACGGCGGCAGCGGTTTGGGGCTTTCCATCTGCAAGAGCCTTGTGGAGATGATGGGGGGAGAAATTGGCGTCGTCAGCGAGGAAGGACGCGGGAGCATGTTCTGGTTCGAATCGACCTTCAAGGTCTTGACCGCCGAAACCAAAGAGGGCCGTTCCCCGAGCGCATTCCCCGAAGGCGAGCCGTTGGCGGGACTTCGAATACTCGTCGCGGAAGACGATCCGGTTAGCCTCTTGGTGGCAGTCAGGATTCTCGAGCGACTTGGGGCCACCGTCGACAAGGTCGCCAATGGCTACGAGGCATTGCTAATGCTGGAGCGTTTTCCTTTTCACGCCGTGCTGATGGATTGCCACATGCCCGGTATGGACGGCTATGAGGCGACCAAGGCGATCCGATCTATAGAGGGTCCCATGCGCGACGTCCTCGTGATTGCGACGACCGCGAACGCGTTGGAAGGCGACCGCGAAGCTTGCTTCGGCGCCGGCATGGACGACTACGTCTCAAAGCCCATCCAACCTAGGGCGCTCGCACAAGCGATCTTGAGGCAAGCCGAAAGAAGAGCGGCCTAAATTCAGAGCCACAAAAAGACTCGCTAAGTCCAACTTAATTACGATTTCATGCCGTCCATTCAAGGTCGGAAGACTCGCCTGCTATACTTAGCAACGACTGGCCCGGTTTGAGGTGGATGGATTTTGAGGAAGTGGTCCTTTTTTCTCGCTGTTGTTTTCGTAATCAGCTTAATTGGCTGTGGCGGCTCTGGTAATGGCAATGGGGGCAACGGCGGCAACGGCGGCACCGGAACGACCGGTACCACCGCCACGACTGGAACCACTGGCCGCGTCAGCCAGGGCGTAAACATCCCGAACATCCCAGGCCTCGTCGATACCTATATCGAACCGACTCAAGGTCGCCAGAGCCAGAGCCTATTCACGGATATCGGAGACATCGTCTATATCGACGTCAACGGGAACTCAACCGTCCTCGAGAACACTCAGACGATTCTGCCCGTTACGGTAAACCTGAGCAGCCCTTCTCTCAACCCGCAGAACTATCCGCTGGACGTGACGGTGCCATTCATTGGATCGAACCTTCCTGCAACCGACCGCAACTTCAACGAGATGGAATTGTTCTTTAACGATTTCTACTCAGATCAGGGCCAACTCTTTGGGCCCCTTCAGGTTCCGACTCCGGTTCAAGCTACCGCGTATCAGGGCCGGATCACTGCGATCCAGCTCTATCTGAACGACGGCATGTTCAATTTCGGAAACACCACCGGCCAATACGGACCCCTGGAATACGACCAATTCCTGGCGCAAAACGCGGACCCGCAAACGGGGCAACTTGGCGGCTTCCTTGCGGATTATTTGTCGATCGATCTTAGCGGTGTCCCAGTCGCGAGTCGCCCCATCATGTCCAACAACGTGCGTGCGGGCAGACTGTTTATCAGCGGCGACGATTTCGCGGTCGCGGCGGGTACGCCAGGTGGCGCCGGCTCCTACTTCGAAGTGCTAACCGCCTTCGGCGTCTTTCCCGGCATGGCCTACATCTCAGGTTCTAATACCCAAGGGCTTCCAACGAAGACCTACCAGCTAACCCAGCCGAACATCCTATCGTTGACGAACCCTGGCAACGTCACCGCCCTCGAAGGGCTTTGGTATGATTTCGCGGACCGAATCTCCGCGACTGACTCTACCCTCATGATCACGTTCCCGCCCACGGGAGACGGAAGCATCCAGGAGTTTGCGATCGTTCAGCACACCACCAAGGTTGTGAAGGGCGTCACCACGAACGTATTTCCGAACGTGTATTACGGCACGGTGAACTACACCGCCCCAGGCGGCCCCGCGTTCACCGCATATCCAATCGGGGATCTGGAGCCGGGCAACGTTATTGGCGGGATCTCCGGGACCTTCTCCGGCATGGTAGACGGAAACGGCGTCGCGGTCAACACCAAGGCCGCCTCTTGGTGGCGGTTCGTACACGCAGGGAAATTCGCGGTTACCAAGGGCGCCGCCGTGGGAATCGCGCCTTCCGGACGATTTGTCGTATATAGAGTGTAATGCGCCGCATCCTCTCGGGAACCGAGACGGAATATGGGCTCCTCATTGAAGGGAGGGGCGCCGAAGAACAGATCGACGACGCGGCCGACTTCGTGCGTTCCTATCCAGGGCCCCACTTCGCCGGTTGGGACTACCGGTTTGAATCGCCACGCGCCGATCTAAGAGGCTTCTCGGTGTCCAAGCTTGCCATGGACCCGGTGGACGCCCAATTCGACCGTGGGGCCAAGAAGCGCGCGGCCGAGGATATTCGGTCCGACCGAATTCTGCCGAGCGGAGCGCGGTTCTATAACGACCACGGCCACCCCGAATACTCAACTCCAGAGTGCTGGACTTCGCAAGAGTTGGCACTCCAAGACGCCGCGGGAGAACTGGTGCTGTTGGACGCCGCGCGGGCGTTTGAGGCGGAACAAGGTCGCAAGGTTCGCATTTACAAGAACAACACGGATTTTCACGGCGCATCCTATGGCGCCCACGAGAGCTATCTGGCCCCTCGAAGTTTGTCTTTTGAAGATCTCTACCACGCGGTGCTGCCGGTATTGGTCGCGCGCCAGGTGCTGTGCGGCGCGGGCAAGGTCGGCGCCGAATCGGGCCGGTCGTGCGTGTACCAACTCAGCCAACGGGCGGATTTCTTCGTAGAGCCTTACAACACGGAAACCCTATTCCGAAGGCCAATCTTTAACACGAGAGACGAGCCGCACGCGGACCCAAGGGAGTGGGTGCGGCTGCACGTGATCAGCGGAGACGCCAACATGATCGCTTCCGCCACCGCGCGTAAAGTGGGACTGGTCAAGCTTGCGGTTGCATTGGCTATCGAAGGCGAAGCACCGGTGTGGCGCCTCCGACGTCCGGTGGAGGCTTTCCAACACATCAGCCGGGACGAGACGTATCGATTTGAAGTTGAACTCGAGGGCGGAAGTTGGACCACCGCCCACGAAATCCTCGAGTCGTACTTCTCTGCCGCCGAGGCCGTTTTCGGCCTCGTGCCGAACATGGCGGAAGGCTCGCCCGAAGCAGAGGGGCACGCGCTGATTGTGGAGGGCCGCACGCTGATGTCCGACCTTACCGAATGCCCGGAACGGTTCGCGCGAAAGGTCGATTGGGCTGCCAAGAAGCAGATGCTGGAGCAGTTTATCGAGCAGGATGCAGGCGACTGGAACGACGGCCGTCTGAGGGCGTTCGATCTGGAGTATCACAACATCGACCCCGAGGAGGGGCTATTCCATGCTTTGGTCGACATGGGAGCGGTCGAGCGGCAGCCAAACTCAGCCGATCTTCGGGCGAGGTTAGCGCGTAACTTCGAAGGAACCAGGGCGCGGGCGCGGGGCGCCGCAGTGGCTACCTTTAAGGGCGATTTGGCGTCGGCGAGTTGGCGGTCTATCGTCTTCAACGTGGACGGTGAAAATCGCGAGTTATTGCTAGATCCGGATGTGGAATACCCCATGCAACTTGAAGAAACGAAGGACGTAGGAACATTCATCCAATGCATTCAAGATCTGAAATCATCAAAGCCGACGAGCGGCTGACGCGCCAGATTCCTAGATCGCCGGGCCGAAAGACGGGCGACGAAGAGGGGCCCTCCAAGCCGGACGTACGAAAGCCGGAAGGCGGCAACGAGTTGCTGCGCCGCATGAAGAAAGTCGACCCGGATCAGGCGAAGCGGTACCGTCAGCGGTCGGGCCAGTGATCCAGGCATCCTCGAGATCGTTTGCCGACCTCGTCGGCTTTCCATCGGGTGCGCTCGCCCATGCGCCCAACTCCATCGAGGTTCATGGAACGACCGTCATTTCTCTACGTTTCAACGGTGGCATCTTGAGCCTTGCCGACCGAAGGGCCACGTCGGGCAACCTTGTGATGTACGATCAGGCCGAGAAGATCGTGCCGCTGGACGATTACACCGTCATCTCAATTAGCGGCGCGTTCGCCCGCTCGGTCGAAATTTGCCGGTTTCTCAAGCACTCTTTCAAATACTACAGGCGAATCACCCAAAACGAAATGTCGCTCGATGGCAAGCTCATGGAGATCTCCCGCGCGCTGGCCAACAACATGTCGCTGGCGATGCAGGGCGTCGGCGCGTTCGTACCGATCGTTGCGGCTTACGACCAGATTAGAGACGAGTTCGGAGTCTATTTTTTCGACGGCGCGGGCGCTCGGTTCCAAAACCACTCCTACGCCTGCGCAGGCTCTGGCTCGGAGCGAATCCGCGGCCTTTTCGAGTACTTGACCCGCAACAAAGGCGCCTGGGAAACGCGCCCGCTGGACGATGTGCTCTTCGACGGCCTGCAAATGCTGGACATCGCGGCCGATCTCGACAGCGCCACCGGCGGGTTCGCGAAGGTGATGCCGGTCGCGCGGGTGCTGGACAAGTCTGGCAACCGGCTCATTCCGGAATCGGAGATCAAGAAGGTCGCGGCGAAGGTGTTGAAGGAGTCCGGCAAGTAGGAGAGTCGGCAAGTCGGCAAGTCGGTGGTGTACCATTCGCCACGTCGGTGCCGATTCATTGCGTCAGTGTTTCTGAGATGCCGGAAAGGTTTCTCGCCAAGCCGCAAAGAACGCAAAGCCTGCGCAAGGGTAGGTTCTGGAACGCCGGTTTCCCTCCGCACCTATTGTAACTTGCGGGCAACCGTGGGGTGGACTTGCGATCTTTGCGTTCTAATAAGGTTTTTGCTGGCTCCTGCCCACTCGATGGGCCCGCTGAAAAGAGAAAAGGAGCTAGCGCCAAGCCTCCCAACGAACTCCGCAGGGGTCAGAGAAAATTGCCCAAGGCGACCAGCTCTCAAAACACGCAACTCTGCGCCACCTCTCTGCGGTTATCTCTTGCTCAAGCTTTAGCGTCTAACGACCAACTCCGAAGATCCCGTAGGGATCACAGAGTGTAGCCCGGGGTCGAGCAAATCTGCCGATCATGGATCCCGCCGAAGGGAAATGAGCGTCAGCGAATCGGGAAGCGAAGCGAAGGCAGAGCAGCGACTACCCCGGGGGGAAGAGCGAAATAAGTTTTACCGGCGCTCTGAAGGTGCGCCACCGGAATCTACCAATTTCGGACTCGACCAATTCGACGTTCCTTACGAGCCATATACGGTTCCTTGAACCCCGGAAGACCCAGGAATCAAGTTGTTGAGCGGGTGAAACTGGTGGTACCCCAAGTGATCAGCGCTAGAAGCTCCGCGATCCGGCGGTCCCCAGGAAACCGCTTCCCCAGGCTCTCCAGAACCGCGCGCTCTGCGGGCCTCCATGGGTAGGGCGGATTGATTGGTTTTCCTGACGCCAACCGAACTTCGTTCGCCGCTTCGCTCGGCATCTTTCCGCTTTGAAACATAGCTTCGGCCAGGAGGTAGCGCAGCATTGGTACGTCGCGGTGCTGCAGCGCGGCCTGCACCCAGCGGGCGAGGTCGCTGTAGAGGCGCCATTCGTAGAGATGGCAAGCAACCTCGACCAATGCGTCCGCGTCTTGGGCCAGACGCTTGATGAGGGCGCTTCCGTCTACCGCATCGGGCTGGCGGAAGAATCCTTCCGCGCGCAAAGCGGGCTCCAGTGGCGCCAGGTAATGGGCGTTGACAAGCTCCTGGCTCTCCGGGCTCTCGTCGCCCGCGTGTCTCAGGGACAAGGCTTTGCACCACCATGTGAGGTGGTCTTCCGCGTTGTAAAGTAGTGAGTCGTCGAACAGGGCGGCCGCGTCTTCGAAACGCTCTTGGCGGAGGGCGATGAGGCCAAAAGCTGAGAGGGCGGCGGCTTTCAGCCCTAACTCCTGAGCGGCGGAAAGCAGCCCATTCTCATCGACTTCGCCGAGGTCCTGAACGGCTTGGAAGAACGCGGTCTCGAACGGATAATCCTCTCTTACAGGTTCCGAGGCGCGAACGTCGTCATACTCAACGCCCGCTTCCCAGCGGACCAGTTCCTCCTTTTGGTCGTTCAAGACCGCGAAACCCCTAATCTTCGACTCCATCTCGGGTTTTCCGATTCTTAGCGGCACGCCCATGTGCGACTCGAGCCGGGCCTCGACGGTGGCTCCGGTTTCGCTCTGGAGTACCAGCTTCGCCGAACCAGGGGGCCGGCTGTACGAAATTCGGATTCCGGCATCGTCATGTGCGAGCGCGCATCGTTCGCCGATCGCGTCCAAGCCGCCAAGGCCGCTGAGGGGCAGCAGCGCGCCCGTCCACGTGTCTAGCTGACGAGGGCCCAAGCGGCCGGCGCCGCCGGGGAAGCGGCATACCCTAACGGAATCGGCATCCAACGCGGAGACACCTCGTACCTGCGCCGGTCCAAAAAGGACGCCAAGCCCCACGTCGCGCCGATCGTCGTACCAGGCGTCGATACGTCCGCTGCGAACCAACCTGCTCAGGTCTGCCGGGAAGAGGAATTGGGGAGAGATAGGGGCCGAAGAAAGCGCCCGGTTAAAGGTCTTCATCTCAAAATGAATCTCAGCCGAGCCCGGCGCCAGAAAAAGGCCCAAATGAACGCTAACCGGGCTTCCGGAGACCAATTCGTGAAGCCATACGCCGCACGGGTCCCCCTCACCATTTGGTTCGACAAGTTGAAAATCGACTGGCCCAAGGTCGTTATGTCGCTCGGTGATCGCCCGCCAACGGATGCCTTCTCTAGCCTCGACGCCGCGTGGGCCGGCCTCCAAAAGCCCTTTATGATTAGGTGGCGTAACAATAACCGCGCCCGTCCGTTTATCCAAAAGGTGAACGATGCGGCCGCCAAGATCGGGCGCGAGGGTGCAGGTCAGCACATCGTTTTCAATCACAACCGTGCGCGTCGTAACGGTTTGGCGATTCCCAGTCTTGGAGAGAAACGGGAACGGGTAGGACGACGCGAACGGCCCGTCGACCGCGAGAGGCGTCGACTCGAGCAGTTCGAGATCCAGGTCAAGGGCGTCTTCGTATACTTGCGTCGACATGGGTGAAGTCAGAACGAAGCGTACCCGTCTGTTATAATAAGTGGCTGGCCTTCAATGAATCGACAAGTCAAGGGTGTTTTGTGGCTGATCGTCAAGTGGATCGCCTTTCCAATTGGTCTACTGGCGTTGGGCTTTTACGTCATCGGCCCCCGGTTGGGAGCGACCCAGGCGCCCCCTGTCGCGCAGAAGCAAACCGAGAAAGCCGACGCAAAGCCCGATTTGCCCGAGGTTAAGCCGGACACGTCCGAACCGGACAATTCGGCTACGAGCCAAAAGTTCAGCGCGCCCGACGTGGACGTCTCGGTAGAGCCAGGAGCCCAGTTCGCCGTTCACCAAGGGGGAACGTTCCATTCCCGTCGCCGAAAGAAAAGAAGGGCTAGGGCTGCGGATGGCGCGGCTGCGCCGGTAGAAAACGGAAATGCGCCGCAAGGCGGCTCCGATGGCGGCGGCTCAACGGACGGCGGAGGGGTTGGCTAGCTATGGAGTGCGGCGATTCTTCGCCGCTATTAACACGCCGATCCTTCGGCGCAAGTAGCTGTAGGCGGTTCCCAGGTGCGACAATTGTTAGCCTGTTTATAGCGGCGAAGAATCGTCGCCGTCCAGAGCGATTCTAAAGAATCGCAATGCGTTTCTTGTTGTCAACCCCGCGCAATCCAAAACGCCAATTCCCAGAACCTGCGCCAATGCCTCGTTGATCAGCGGCAGATAGGATGGTTCGTTTGGTTTTCCTCTTTGCGGAGCCGGCGCCATGTAGGGGCTGTCGGTTTCGAGCACGATCCGGTCCGTCGGCAACTTCTTCACAAGCTCTCTAAGCGCATCCGATTTCTTGTAGGTGAGCGGCCCGTCGAATCCGAAGCAGCACCCCAACGCTGCTGCGCGGCGCGCATCGTCGGCGTTGCCGGAGAAACAATGAAACAGATACGGATGAGCGGGACGGCTTTCGAGAAGGTCCAGTAAGTCGGCATAAGCCTCGCGGCAGTGGAAGACGACGGGAACCTCCAACTCGGCCGCAAGGTCCAGTTGATCGGTCAGGCATCGGAGCTGTTGATCCTTGGAGGCGAAATCCCAATGATAGTCAAGGCCCAATTCGCCCATGGCAACTGCCTTTTCATGGGAAAGCATTTCGCGATATTCGTCCAGTTCCGATCGGACGTAATGGGCGGCGTAGTTGGGGTGCCGTCCGACGATGGCGTAGACGCCATCGAGGGGTTCCGCCATTTCAAGCGCCCTTCGCCCTGTTGCGGGATCCAGCCCAACTAAGGCGAGACGAGTCACGCCAACGTCCCTCGCGCGTTCGAAGAAGGGTGAGGGATCAGGGAACGAGTCGACCAGATTGAGGTGGCAGTGGGTATCGAAGAGTTGCGGCTTCATGGCCAACCAAAATCCGCTATGCGAGCGCGCCGTTGGCCTGAACTTCGCTCATCATGGGCCGCAAGAGCAGAGCCACCGTTTCAATCGAGTTCTTGACCATTTCCGCGCTCGAAGGGAGATTGATGATCACCGTCCTTCCCCGAATGCCTGCGATGCCGCGGTGGAGATAGCTGGTTTCGGAGTGCTTGCCCAACTCGTAGCGAATATGCTCGGTAAGGCCAGGCGCCGCTCGCTCAATGATCGAGGATGTCACCTCCGGCATCATATCGGTGGGGAGGAAGCCGCTTCCACCAGCCGTTAGAATCACGTCGCAGGACTCGCAAAGCTCCATCAGGGCGGTGTGGATGTCCTCAGGTTTGGAGGAGACGAGCTGAGTCGTCACAGATTCATATCCAACGTGTCCAAGAGCCCGAACCGCGGCATTGGTCACAACCTCGTCGCTATCGCCTTCGCGATCGCCGCTGACAGTAAGAACGCCTATGCTGATGCGCATGAGGAGAGTATATCGTTGGAGCCAGAAGATCAGGGTTTTGGAAAGAGAAATTGGGTAATTCGGAGGAGGACGATCACTTCCTTTTCTCAACCCTGTCCTTCGCTTCGGCCTGCAGTCGGTGGATTTCAGACTCCAATTTCAGCCTCAAAGCCTCGACCTCGGCCTCCGAAGAATCGGACGCCACATAAATTGGCTCGCCGAGAAGGAACACGCCGCGTGAAAAAGGAATCGGAATCATGTAACGGTCCCATGTCGGAGCAAACCAGGCGGGGCGCGCATAGGTCCCAACCGGCACCAGGGCGCAGCCTGACTTCTGCGCCATCATCATGACGCCGCTCTGAACGACTCCCATGGGACCCCTTGGCCCGTCGGGAGTTATCGCCATCGAGTCGCCTTGCTTCAGGACCCGAATCGCTTCGATAAGGGCCTTAACGCCGCCCCTTCCGGTGCTTCCCCGGATGATCTGATAGCCGAACTTCCGAAAGATAATCGTCTGAAGTTCGCCATCCTTCGAATGGCTGATGATGACCCAATAGCCCCGTTTGCGAAAGTAATTGCCAGGAATCAGCGAGTGGCCGTGCCAGCCGCAAAAGACCTTGCCGCAGTCTAAGGCTTCGATCGGCTCGATGCCGATCACCTTAAGGCGCATTGTCGAGCAAATGAACCTGGCGAGCGGGAAAATCGCGGCGCTCAGCACGCCCGGTCTGCGTGCGCGCCACCAGGCTTTCAAGGGGCCCAGCCTTTGGCTCGAGCGAGATCGGAGGCGGGATGCATCGGGTAGCGGGCGTAAAGCTCCTTGATCCAAGATTTGGCGCTGTCTGGATAGTCGTCTCGGTCAAGGCACGCGAGCGCGTATAAGGCGTCGGGCCGTTCGTCGTCGCTCATCACCCGGACAACGCTCAGAAGCAGCAAGCGCGAAAGGTCTGGCAATTCGGCCCGGTAGTGGTCGGCGAGCTTGGTTCGCTGGCGCGATGAAAAGAGGTCGAGGCGGCCAATCTTGTCGAGGCGAATAAGCGCGTCCGGATGTTCGTTTTCCGGCGCCATTTCAAGAAACCTCATCAGGCAGTTAGCCTCTTCCTCGATGTCGTTCAGTTGGGCTAAGGCCTCCGCCTTCTGCCAAAGGGCCTGTGGGTCGTCGGGCAAAGTTCGAAGCAGATGGTTGGCGGCGGCCAGTTTGGCTGCCGGGCTGCGTTCTCCCATCTCAACCACCGCGTGGCGAGCGATATCAAGATGCGCCAGGCGCGGGGCGCTGAACGTAAGGCTCAAGATGATCCCCATCACGAAGCCCCCGAGGTGATCCCAGTAAGCGGCGCCACCCTGCGTGCTGCCTATGTTGATGAACGCTCCCGCAATCTGTAGCGCCACCCACAAGGCGATGATCGATATGATGGGTACTGCCCAATTCGGCGCGATGCTCACCTTCAAGTGGTAATAGCGATAAGCGTAATAGGCGATGCAGGCGGAAACGCAGCCGCTCGCGCCGATCAACGGAGGCGTGTGAAGGTGGCCCTGGGTGAAGAACCAGTGGGCGATAACCCCTGCAAATCCGCCGAGGAAGTAGACGATAACGAAGCGCACGCTGCCGGCTGCGATTTCTACCGCCGGGCCAACGGCGGCGAGGAACACCATGTTGCCGAGAAGATGGAGCACGTTCTGGTGCATGAACATGCTGGTTAGAGCCGTCTTGAAATTCGGGTTCGAGGATACGAACCCGAACTCGGATACAAGCTCTGGCCTGCCAAGGATGGCAAAGGCCGCGAGGATGTTCAGAGTAACGATTATGAGCGTCGCGAAAGGCTGGCGCTGGTTCGTTTTCAGGCCTCCTGGAGCATGTCTTCTGTGATATCGACGTTCACATAAGTCTCCTGCACGTCGTCGAGATCGTCCAATGCTTCGAGAAGTCGTAACAGTTTGGGCATGTCCTCCGCGGAAATTTGAGTCTTGTTAGTGGGAACGTAGGTTAAACCAACTTCTGTAGCCACGATCCCCTGCTTTTCCAGGGCCTCGTTCGTGCTGTGCAACGCCTCGATGGGTGTATAGACGAGAAATTCCTCGTCTTCGGCCACCAAGTCATCTGCGCCCGCGTCGATCGCGGTGAGCGTGAACTCCTCTTCGTCTAACCCCTTCTTAGGCACGACGATCTCGCCGACATGTTTGAACTGCCAGCTAACCGAGCCGTTTTCCGCGAGGTTGCCCCCAACCTTGGAGAACGCATGGCGAACGTCCGCTACGGTGCGGTTCTTGTTCTCCGTGTAGCATTCGAGCATGATGGCCGAACCGCCTGGGCCGTATCCCTCGTAGGTCAGCTCCTCGTAGGCCACGCCCTCAATTTCACCGGTGCCCCGCTGGATGGACCGCTTGATGTTGTCGGCGGGAACGGACGCCTCCCTCGCTTTCGAGATCGCGAGCCTTAGCCGGGGGTTCGTGCCCGGGTCGCCCCCTCCTGCTTTTGCGGCGACGATGATTTCCCTACTGAGCTTGGTGAAGACTTTTCCGCGCACGGCATCTTGCTTGCCCTTGCGAATTCGAATGTTCTTCCACTTGGAGTGGCCTGCCATGCGCTTATTTTGGCATGCGCGCTACTTCAAGGTTTCCAAGTATTCGGCAATCGCCTTCAACGAGTCCGCGCCGAGGTAGGAAAAAGCGGGCATCGTGGAGGACGGAGTCTCGCTCTTCGGGTTGTTCAAATGGGCAATCTGCCAGCTGAGATCCTGGTGTCTCGTCGCCTCTCCGTCAAGTTTTGGCCCTGCATTTCCTCCTTTCCCGTTCAGGGAATGGCAGTTCAAGCACCCTGAGTTGGCGAACAGCTTCTGCCCTTGAGCGATGAGGGCGGGGTCGAGCTTGGCAACGGGGCCGCCTTTCGCGGGGGCCGAGTCGGTGTATGTGTTGGGTCCAATCGGGTTGGCATAATCGCCTCCTCTCATCCCTGCAATGGTCAGGCCAACCAAGCCGATCAGCAGGATCAAGCTAAGGGCAATCCCATACTTGGAAGGTTTCTCTGGCGTCGATCGGTCGATCCAAGGAGCGAACAAAACGAGGGCGAAAATGAGACCTGGGATCACCATCGTCGCAACAAAACCCAGGGAGGGATTGATGTTGTTGGCAAACCCCAGAAGCTCATGCATCGCCATGATGTACCATTCCGGCGCCGCGTTGTAGTTGCCAAAGTCTGCTGAAGTGGCAACCGGCCCTGCTTGGGGCCGTTTGGTTAGGGCGAAAAAAGTCGTCAGCAACAAGATGTAAAAGAAATTCCAAAGTATCCGTTTCTTCAAGCCCTGCCCTTTCAATCTTCTGGCCACGACTACCGAAATCACGATCGCCAGGATTGTTAGGGCAACGACATGGGCCGGAAACCAAATCCCCAAGGTTTGCGGACCAACACTTGCACCGCCCCTGATCAGATTTGCTTGCAACGGACCGATCAGCGGCGCGCCCTGTGCTATGCCTGACTCCACGACGGCCGTGCGGACGGCGTGGACATCCCACGGGAGCAAATGCCCAGTCAGTTGGAACAGCATAGCTAGGGCAAAGAACAAAGTGCCGCATATCCAAACTGCTTTCGGGGTAACGCGGTGCATACCCAGCCCCAGGCACCATAACATCCCGCCCCAAGAGCCAGCTATAAGCATCCCCGATCCCCAGTGGTGAAGCGATTGGATAGCCCCTAGAAAAGGAGAAGCTTCGATGGCCTTTGTCGTCGAATTGGCCAACTCTGGGGTGGCTCGATATTCGATGAGAAGAACCAGGCCCGTCAGGCATACGAATCCTAGAATCGCGACCAAAACGCCTACTTCGCCTAGAATGGACTTCTTATGCACGGCCTGATTGTTATACACCGGGGAGAACCCGTTCTGATGCGGCGCGTTGTGCCACAATATCGGCTCATCCCCGCTTGAGAGGTTAATCCCGCATGTTTGCTCAACAGACCGGCATGTTCGTCGCCGAGACCCATACCACCGCCGTCACCTGGCTTTTTACCGTCGAGAAGTTTCTCGTGGAAGGCAAAACGAAATATCAGGAGTATCAGATCGCGGAGATGCCGCGGTTCGGCAAGACCCTTTTTCTCGATTACAAAATTCAGAGCTCTCTTCTCGACGAGTTCGTGTTTCACGAGTGCATGTCTCAGCCTGCGATGACGCTCCACCCGAACCCGAAGAAAGTCGCCGTGTGCGGCGGCGGCGAGGGCGCAACGCTGCGTGAGGCGCTCAAGCACAACACGGTGGAACAGGCGGTCATGATCGACATCGACGAAGAGTTGATCGACATGGTCAAGGTTCACATGCCTGAGTGGCACCAGGGCGCTTTCGAAGACCCCAGGACGACTTTGCTCCACACCGACGCCCGCAAGTATCTGCAGGACAACAAGGGCGCAGGCTTCGACGTCATTCTGAGCGACCTTCCCGATCCCCTCGAAGGCGGACCAGCCATGTACCTCTTCACCAAGGAGTACTACCAAATCTGCGCCGACGCGATGAGCGACGACGGGGTTTACGCCATGCAGGCGGGCTGTGCAAACTCCAATTACCCCTACTGTTTCGCGTCCTGCATGAAGACGCTGGAAGCCATGAAAGAGGTCTTCCCGTACGTGGCCGGCTACTACGGGATTATCACCACTTTCATGATGCCCTGGGGATTTATTTTAGCGAGCAAGAAGCACAATCCCGCCGATCTGAATCCAGAAGAGATCGCGAAACGTTTCGCCGCCCGCGGCGTGAAGAACCGTTACTACACCCCCCGCTACCACAACTCGGTGTTCACCCTTCCTGACTATTTGGTTGAAGCGGTAGAGGAGCACGGAAGGGTGCTAACGGATGAAAATCCATTCGTCTGGACGGCGTAGCTATGGAGTGCGGCGATTCCTTCGCCGCGCCCATATGGCCCCATTCTTGCTCCCCAGGTTCAATGAACCTTGGCGAGGTACACTTCGTCCTAGTTTTGATCTCCGCCGGCCCACCGCCAGTGGCAGAAGCGTAATAAAAAATAACTCATAAGGAAAAGCGACGCAGCTTTTATATATAAAGAAATGATGATGTTTCGACGCCTGTATTGGGTGGCTGAGGAGGTCGAGAAAAGCGGCCCATCGAAAGTCACCGGGGTTTACACCTCAATTCAAGATCTTATTCACCACGGCCTTCATTGGTGCAACGGCGCGCCGGGCGCCCTTCGCCTCACGTTGGTCAAGCCCGACTCCTTCAACAGCCCCATCGGCGTCTTCGAGTCGCCTTCCTTCAAAGGCCTTCATGAGACGCTCAGCGAACTCGTCACCGGCAGCGAAGTCACCAACGAAGAGTTGATAACCCTCGAAGCCGCGCTCAACGATTTTGCCGGCGCAACGGCGAAAGCCTAAAGCGACCGGCTTCTCAATCAAAGCCCAGGCCGTTTCGCGGCCTGGGCTTTTCTTTCGTCCGAGTGCTGGTCACTTTGAACTCCATGCAAGCGCACATACGTCTCTCCAAACACTAGGAGAAGAGAGAATTATGTTTTTGAGCCCGTTGGCGCTGGCCGGCACATTCGCGATTTCGCAAGGGGGCCCGAGCCCGGCCCAAGTTATTTATCATGCGTTGATAGCAGAGGATAAAACGGTTAAGTGGGTAACCGATATTCGCACGACGGACGGATTGGAGGGCGCGGCGCACGGATTCATAGGCGCGTATCAGACCTTCGATCTGAAAATTGTCCCCAGGTTGAATGTCGACGGGACCATCACCTCGAGGGCTACGATCGAAATTTATACCGCCAACGGCCAAGACGGGCAGGTCATAAATGCAACGAGCACCTTGCATGAGGAGGTCACACAGGCGGTGGCTCGCACGGGGCCAAACCAACCGGTCGATATTACGATCCGAAACGACCGTGCGATGTCCGATCATCAGGGATCAAATTTGCTTCAGGGTCAACCGCAAAATATCACCATCACTCTAACTGCTTCGGCAACAGGGCGCCCCTCCATACCGGCCCCCATCGCGCCCCCGGATTTGAGATCGATTCTCTATGACCTGACCGTGACGCGCCCGAATAGTACGACGAACGCTAAGGAGAGAACAACCGTAGGTAGCTCAGCCACAATCCACGATGGCGACTTCGAAATATCGCTCACTCCTATCGGTGAGCTTGGAGAACTTTCCACCCTTGTAGAGTTCACGCGAGGCGGCGCAACAAAGTTCACAACGATTATTCATGGGACGAGTGAGAAGCGAAACTCATTTGCTTGCGTTTTCAACGACACGGGCGCATCGGTTACGGCGATAGATCAGCCCAAGGGTCGCCCGATCGCAAAGGACGAGGTCGACGTCACCGTGAAAGTCGCAAATATCACCCAATGACCCTTTTGCAACTCCGTTTCAAACCTTAAGTTATCCCTTGAACGTCCCTGTCTCAGAGTCCTATAACCAATCGCACAGATTGTTTTAAGATTCAAAACATATCTTCAAGAAGTTAATAGAGCGCGTGCCGGCGCTCGATCTTTGCCCCTTGCGGTGGGAGATTTCGAGTGTGGGCGTTGCGTACTAGGTTCGACGTATGAAGATAGGGAAGTTCTTGTATTGGCTGGAAGGGATGCAAAAACCGGTGAGGGTGGCCGCATGGCCGTAAACGCGCCCGCCAGCCGTCAAGTGATCACTGCCTTACGCGAGAACAGTCTCGGCCTCGCCTACTTCGATCTCTCCGAAGAGAAGCCGGACCCGGCATCTCTGAACCTCGTTCCAGGCGAATATGCCCTGAAGCACCAGGTTATACCGGTCTTTCTCGATGGCGACGTGCTCGTGGTCGCTGTGGGCTCAGTGGATACCCTTTCCGCAGTGGACGACCTCGGGATTCTTCTCAATCGCCATGTTCGCGCCGTTCTCGCCGATCCGAACCTGATTCGCGACTTCATCGAAGAGCGGTTCCTGAACGAAATTCTGTCCAACATTCCCACCGACGAAGGCCTGGGCGAGTTTGAGGACACCACCGACCTCGCCGACCTCCAGAAGATGGCGGGCGAAACCGCCGTCGTTCAGATGATCAACCTGATCTTCGCCCAAGCGGTGAAGGACGGAGCGAGCGACATTCACGTCGAGCCGTACGAGCGCGAGGTTAAAGTCCGCTTCCGCATCGATGGCATGCTCCATGACATGATGCGCCCGCCGAAGCGAATGCAGGCGGCGCTTGTCAGCAGAATCAAGATCCTAGGCGAAATGAACATCGCCGAGCGGAGGCTTCCGCAGGACGGCCGCATCAAGCTGAACATTGCCGGTCGGCAGATCGACGTCCGCGTTTCCATCGTTCCCACCGTTTACGGCGAGCGCGCGGTGATGCGCATTTTGGACAAATCCACCGCCATGCTGGGCCTTGAAGAACTGGGAATGCAGCATGACGTGCTCCAGAAATTCCGCGTAGTCATCAGCTTGCCCTACGGCATCATCCTCGCCACAGGCCCCACGGGCAGCGGCAAGTCCACATCGCTTTACGCCTCTCTCCAAGAGATCTACTCGCCCGAAACGAACATCCTGACCATCGAGGACCCAGTCGAATATCAAGTTCCCGGAATCGGCCAAATCCAGGTCCGCCCCCAGATTGGGCTGACCTTTGCAAGCGGTCTCCGCAACATCGTACGCCAAGACCCCGACGTGATCATGGTGGGTGAAATCCGCGACCATGAGACGGCCGAGATCGCGATCCATGCCGCCCTCACCGGCCACCTCGTCTTTAGCACCCTCCATACGAACGACGCACCCGGCGCCATCACCCGTCTGCTCGATATGGGCGTCGAGCCTTACCTCGCGGCAAGTTCCCTGATCGGAGTCGTCGCTCAGCGCTTGGTGAGGAGAAACTGCACCAACTGCTCGGCCCCAAGCAAAGAACCGGAGGATGCGCTCCGAGCGGTTGGCATCACTCCGGAGGACATGGTCGGCAAAACGCTGATGCGAGGCAAGGGCTGCGACAAATGCCAAGGCAGCGGATACAAGGGCAGGCAGGGCCTTTACGAACTTCTCCCCATCGACGACACGATTCGCCATATGACGGTGGAACGCGCCTCGTCCGGCGATATCAAGCAATACGCGGTAGAAAACCTCGGAATGCGAACGCTGCTTGGAGACGGCAAGATCGCCGTTCTGAACGGCAAAACCACCCCCGAGGAAATCTTGCGAGTCTGTCAGCGAGAGGAGTTCTAGATTTGGCGACGTGGGCCTACACCGCGCTTGAACCCACTGGTAAAAAGCGAACCGGCATTGTGGATGCGGCGGATCGGGATTCGGCGATCGCCAGCATTGCGGTCACCGGGCGTTTCGTGGTTGAGATCCGCGAGGAATCGGCCGCCAAGGGCCGTGCGGCCGCACAGGCGAGCGGCAAGCGGGGCGGGGCGGTCAATAAGAGCGACATCGCCATGTTCACTCGAAGAATGGCCGATCTTGCCAGTGCAGGCCTCCCTCTCGACCGCGTTCTTCAGGTGGTTGGCGAGCAAAGCGAAAGCGCGACCCTATCGGAAGTCGCGGAAAAGGCTCTGGCCGATGTTCGAACCGGCATTCCGGTTTCAGCCGCCCTATCGAAGCATCCTCGCTACTTCAACCAGGTGTTCACGGAAACGCTGAGAGCGGGAGAGGCGAGCGGCCAGTTCGGCCAGGTTGCCACAAGGCTTGCCGACTTTCAGGAGATGGAAGTCGCACGGCGCAGCCAGGTCATCGCCGCCCTGATTTACCCGACAGTGCTGCTTTGCACGGCTGTCTTCGTCATCATCTTCCTCCTGACCTTTGTGGTTCCCAAGCTCTCGGACGTTTTCAAGGACCTCGGAAACGACCTACCCACAACCACCAAAATTCTCTTTGCGGTAACCGGATTCCTCACCCACTTCGGGATTGAGATCATTATCGGACTCGTCGTCTTCATCGTTTTCATGCGCATCTATCTGCGCACCGAGCCGGGCGCGATTGCTCGCGACCGATTTATCGTGCGGCTGCCGCTGGTCGGCAAAGTGGTCTATAAGGCGGTGGTCGCCAGGTTTGCCCGCGTCCTTGGGACCCTTGTTTATGGGGGCGTACCGATTCTCGACGCGCTAGAGCTTGCAGGGCTCGCCTCTGGCAACCGCGTGTTTCTCGACAGGAGCAAGTTCGTGGGCCAGGAGGTTCGAGAGGGCCGGCCAATCGCGGAGGCCATGCGCGACGCGGGCGAATTCCCGCCAGTTCTCACCCACATGGTGGCGATCGGCGAGGAGACGGGCGATCTACCGAAGATGTTAAACCGCGTTTCGGATAGCCTCGATTTCGAGGTGGAAAACGGCATGAGGCGACTAACCGCTTTGGTCGAGCCCATCATTGTGCTTGCGATGGGCTTTTTCGTTGGGTTTGTCGTGCTGTCCGTTCTCTTGCCGATTTTCGCCGCGAACGATTTGGTCAAATAGATTTGGAGTTTTAGCAATGAGGTCAACAATGAACAGAAGAACGTTATTCCGGGGTTTCACCCTGATCGAGTTGATGGTCGTGATCTTGATCCTGGCGATCCTGGCCGCGCTCGTGGTTCCCCGGGTGCTTGGCAAAGCAGCTCAGGCGAAAGTATCGAAAGCCCAAGCCGACCTGTCCACGCTCTCGGGGGAAATTCAGCAGTTCAAGCTTGATTGCGATCGCTATCCCTCCACCGAGGAGGGGCTCAACGCCCTTCGCGTAGCGCCCTCGGACCTGTCAAGCAAGTGGAAAGGTCCCTATATCGACAAGGACATTCCAAACGACCCGTGGGGCAATCAATATCACTATCAGTATCCGGGACAAAACGGGCCGGAGACCTACGACCTGTACTCCTATGGATCGGATAATCAGCCGGGAGGCGAAGGCGACGCCGCGGATATCTGGAACGGGTCGAATTAGTCTCGCGAAAGACCGCCGCATGGGATCGGTTGCCAGCATGAATCGAGAGAAGCGGGCCTATACGTTGATCGAACTTTCCGTGGTGATTGCGGTCCTGGCCTTGCTGGCGGCCGCGGTGACTCCGTTGCTCTCTTCGTTCACGCAAAGCCAACGATATCACTCCTTTATAAGCCAACTGGCCACGATAGGCGCCCAAACACGGGAGGAGGCGATCGCCCTCGCAAAGCCGGTCGACCTGGAGTTTGACGGCTCCGCCAACCAGTTCAAAATCCATACTCTCGATGAAAACGGGAGCGACAAATTTCTAAACACGGTCCAGCTGCCCGGCGGCTACTCCGCGCAGAGGTTTCAGTTGAGCGGCAAGGAGTCGGATGCGGGGGAATGGAAGCTGACCTTTTACCCTGATGGAAGCTCGGACGGCGGCGGGGTCCAGGTCACCCAAGGCGCCGACACGATCACTCTGTACAGCGACCCAACGACCGGACGCACCGTTTTGAACCATGACCCATTACCGGACCCGACGACACTGAGTTGGACGGCAGGAGATTACATCCACCGTGCGTCGTAAACGCGGGTTTACCGTTCTGGAGGGCCTGGTCGCCCTGCTTCTCACCGCGGTCGGGGTTGGGAGCGTCGTCATGGCGATCGGCGGGCTCATGAAGACCGAGTCGAAGATGGAGAACAAAGAGCGTGAGCTGCGCCTTGCGAGCGAAAAGTATCAAGAGATCATCGCCCTAGCCGATTTCACGACACCCTCTGGGGACTTCACAGATCGGAGCGATTCCAACCATCTGTGGGATATGACGGCCACGCCAATAACGTTGCCCCAGTCGTCGACAAGCAACTCGGTTGGTGGCAATGCGGCTACCGCGGCAAACCAGGGCCAGTTGCTGATGCTAACCGTCACAGTTCGACCCTCGACCAGTTCGTCAGCTTCGGATAAGGAAAGCGTTACCGGCGTCGTTTGGGAGACGCCTGCGGCCTTAAATGGCACAACGGCCTCGCCAACGGGAGGTGGCTAGTGAGAAAGGTCGCCGGTCTCACTTTGATCGAGTTGCTGGTGGCGGCGATGATGTTTGCCCTCGTCGCAGTTGCGCTTTCTCGCGCGTTTTGGTTCGCGCTGCGCTATGAGGTCAACGCGCCCGCTCAACGGGAGCGGTTCGCGAGCCAGATCAGGTTCGAAGATCGCCTTCGAGCGATACTGCAGCAGGCCTACATCAGCTCCTCAACCTCGGACCTGACAACCTATGTGATCGGCACCGAAGGGGGCCAAAACCCGAACGGTTCTCCGAACCTGACAGCGGCGATGGCCGCGCCGGGCACGGCCGCCGCGACGGCCACCAACACCGCCACCACGTCAACCGGAAGTCCGAACACGGGCGGCAACTCTGACGGCATCGTTCTGACCGTGATCGGGCAGCAAATACCTCCGAACTACCTTCAAGCAACCGGCGTGCCCATGACCGACACGAACGCCGACACAAGCCCGACCGGCGGCGTCCAGAACTTCCAGCAGTCGAACTCGATGCCAAACGGCCAGACTATTGAGTCGGACCTCGAACAGCTCAATGCGGACTTTGGCGCACAGGGTGGCGTGACCGAAATCAGCATCACCCAAACTCCAGTGGGCGACCCTGGCCAATACAACGGCGCGCTGTACATCCGAACCCAGCGTCCGGCCGACGCGGACTATACCCAGGGTGGAACCGAACAGGTCTTCGACGACGGCATCCAAAAACTACAGTTCGAGTTCTTCGATGGCCTCAACTGGGATGGCGGGTGGGACACCACCCAGTCGGGTATGCACTACCTGCCCGCCGCCATACGGGTCCATTACTGGCTCAAAACGGACCCAGACACCGAACATATCTTTGTAGTTCGGATCCCGCTCAGCACGCTGACCCCTCAGAATCCGCTGGGAAGCGCGTCGACCGGATCGAGCACTACCACCGGGACCAGAACCGGAACGCCAGGAACGGGCGGCGCCGGCGGAACTGGAAGACCAGGAACGACGCCACAGGCGCTGCCAGGCATTCTTCCGCTGTTCTCGAACCTTCGTATCGAGCCCGAGACCGCGGCCGGATCGCCACCGGCGCTCAACGGCTCGGATCCGGGCCAAGTTCCGGCAAAACCAGCCGTTCCCGACTGGCGAAAGCCGCCCGGGCAGTTTCAGTACATTCCCGAAAACGATCCGCTCTTGGCGCCGGCGAATGTGGCCGAGCCCCAGAAAGAAGCTCCGGCGCAGCGTTCGGAAGTTCAGAAAACCGAAGCCGAATCTACTCCGATGCCAGCGTCTCCGAACAAGCCGATCGAAGAGTCCAAGGGCCTCGGCTTCCAAACCGGAGCTTCAGAAAAGGGGGCGCCGAGATGATCGACACCATTCTGGCCCCCAAAGCCCAACACCCAACGCCCAACGACCCGTCTCCCAAAGCCCAACATCCAACACCCAACACTCCGTCTCCCAATGCCCAAGGCCCAAAGCCCAAGGCCAATCAATCTCCCAACTCCCAACACCCAACACCCAACGCCCCGTCTCCCAAAGCCCAACACCCAAAGCCCAAGGCCAATCCATCTCCCAACACCCAACACCCAACGCCCAACACCCCGTCTCCCAAAGCCCAACACCCAACACCCAACACTCCGTCTCCAAATGCCCAAGGCCCAAAGCCCAAGGCCAATCCATCTCCTAACACCCAACACCCAACACCCAACGCCCCGTCTCCCAACTCCCAACACCCAACGCCCAACGCCCCGTCTCCAAATGCCCAAGGCCCAAAGCCAAACGCCCCGTATCCCAAAGCCCAACACCCAACACCCAACACCCCGTCTCCAAATGCCCAAGGCCCAAAGCCCAAGGCCAATCCATCTCCCAAGACCCAACACCAAACACCCAACACTCCTTCGCTCAAGGCCAATCCATCGCCCCTACCCTCTACCCCGTACCCTCTACCCTCCCAAACTCGCCGCGCCACAAAACAACGCGGCGCGATCCTCGTGTTCACCCTCGCGGTGCTCACCGGCGTCGTCGCAGTGCTGGCTACCGCTGCCGCGATGCAACGGCTTGCCGCTGCCGCCGCAAACAACCGCGTGGATTCACAGCGCGCGGAAATCGCGGCGGAGTCGGGATTGCAGTCGGCGTTATCCGTTCTCGCCATTCAGAGCCCGACCGCGACCAGCCAGAACGACCCCTGGTATACGCTTGGCGACTACGGCCAGGATAAGTTCCTCACCGCGGATGGCTCCTTCCGAATGCAGGTGCTGGATGCGGCTTCGCTCGTGAACCTGAATGGAGCGACCCAAACCCAGCTTCAGAACCTCCCTTTGACTCAGCAGCAGATCGATTCGCTCCTCGACTGGGAGCAAACCGGGGCGACCGCAAGGGCCGACGGGGCCAAGGATAGCTACTACAACGGCCTTCAGAACCCCTATAACACGTCCGAGGCGGCCCTTCATAGCGTGGACGAATTACTGCTCATCGCAAACTTCACCCCTGCCACACTCTTCACGGTCCAACAGGGCGTCAACGGCAATTCGCTTCCAGAGATTTCGCTGGGCAACGTCAGTTACCAGCCAGTTTTGTACGATCTTGCAACGGTCGATTCTACGATCCCCACCACCTCAACCCTACAAGACGTGAACCAGGCGAGCTTAACCCAATTGACGGCCCTGTTAGGATTTCAGAACAGCTCCTTGGCCCAGAGCATTTACACCCAGGGCCAGTTGACTCGATACACGTCCCTTGGAAACCTTTTCACAAGGGTTCAAATGAGCCTCACGAACGCTGCGATCGTGCTAAACACTCTGACGGTGAACACCACAACCGCCCCGACCGGCGCAGGCACTGGCGGAACCGGCGGAACTGGGGGAACGGGAGGGACGGGCGGCGCCGCGGGAAGAACCACACCCGCCGCGACCACCATTCAGCAGCCGAAGATCAACGTCAATACCGCGAACGAGGCGGTCCTGCAAACCGTACCGGGGATTACCTCCGACATCGCACAAGGGTTTGTTTCGAGGCAGGCGAACACCGGGTTCACGAGCCTTGGACAGATCACCCAAGTGCCTGGAATGTCGATGGCCGTTTTGCGGCAATGCGCGGACAGCTTCACAATAAACTCTCAGGCTTTTATCGTAAGAATTATCGGCACGGCGGGCAGCATCAGCGTCCCTTTGGAAGCAGTGATAACTTTGAGCAACAACACGGCGACCGTTTCGAAGATCTATCACCCGCCTTTCAACAATATGATTTCGCACTGGCATTGGGATAACCAATCGACCAACGACGTGGACCTTCGGACGGCCGGATAATGAGAAAGGAAGAGCTGCATGTCCCGGTGATCGAATGGTCCGCGTCGCAAGTTACCGCCTACGACCCTGTGGCGCGCAAATACCACTCCGGTGCTTCTATAACAGAGGTGGCGCCGTTCCTTTCGGATGCCAAGCGGGTCGTTGTCGCTCTCTCGCGGCGTAGTTCGTTCGTGAGAACGATTCGGGTGCCCGACGCCCCCAAAGAGCAGGTTCAACAGGTTCTGAGGATTCAACTTCCGGGGCTGCTCCCCATCGCCGCGTCGGAGATAGCTTTCGATTTTAGGTTGACGAAAGACGTCAATGAGGAGGGCCGCCTCGCCGTCGTTGGCGCCATCCCGGCCGAAACCATTCGGCTCATTCACCGCGAGTTGAAGGAAGCGGGCCTTCAGGCCGTCGCGATAATCCCCGTGGCTTACGGCTCCGGTCTCCTGGCGCAATCCCTTTCGCTGGAATCCTGCGCCATCGCCGAAGCGTCGTCGGAGGGCTTGGCGATCGACGTGGTGGTAGATGGGGAGTTGCGGTACTCGAGAACCGTGCCAATGCCAAGAGATCCAGACGCCATCGCCGACGAGGTTTGCCGCACGTTCAGCGTGGCGCGTGTTTCGTGCAGTCAGATAGTTGGCGCGGGAGGGCTCCGTTTTGCCGGCGCCGACACCGTGGTCGCCACCAGATCCCTGGAATCGTTCAGCGCTGGCCTTCTTCACAAGCTCGGCGTCAACATAGAAATGCCCGAGGCATTGGAGCATCGCCAGAAGAAGGCGCAAGGCGCTAAAAGCCGCACTGTGCTGTTTCTATGGCTCGGGGCTCTCGTCGTTGGCGCGGCGGTGTACAACGACCGCGCGGACGACGCCGCGGCCATCGTCAGCGCTAACGCGCACTACAACAGCAGCAAAAAACAGTTGAACTCTGTGATCGGCAACCTAAAATCGAAGCTGGCCACGCAAGCGGCCCTGAAAGGAGTGCTTTCGAACGCGTTCACGCCTGCCCAGGCGCCGAGCGACGCGATCACCGAAATCAGCAACAAGATACCCGCGGGGAAGATGTGGATTAGCGGCTTTACGCTCGAGCGGGGCAAGCCGCTTCTTATCCGGGGAACTTCTCTGGATAGCGACTCCGTGGCCGCTTACGTTCAGGCACTGGCCGTTGATCCCAGATTTCGCGACGTCAAGCTTGTCTTCGCCAACAACGGCATGATCGAGAACAAGCCGATCGTGGAGTTCTCGCTACAGGTTCATGTGATGGGGAACCTGGCCCTGACTAACCCATACAATACAACCGGAGGGAAGCACTGATGACGGCGTCTGATAAGACCTGGAACATGCTGGGCCTTCTCGCCCTCGTATGCCTTGGTTCGATCGCCGCGGCGGACCTGATTATTCCCAAGCCGAGGAACCCCCTGAGTTCCCACCAGAAGAATCAAGATGTCAAAGACTTGAACCGTGCGGCCAAGGTTCTTGAAAATCAGGTCAAAACGTCGAAGTCGGAGGTTGCACGATATGTCTGGAGCGAGAATATGGATCGGATCACTTCCAAGTCGCTCGATACGGTAACAGCTCTCACCCAAGCCAATAAAGTTCAGTTGCTCGGCTTTCGCCCGCCGCAAAAGACGACCATAGAAGATGGTCTCGTTCATATTCCTTATCTGATCTTGCTGAGCGGCAGCTTCTTGAGCGTAGAGAACTTCGTGGAGTCGCTGGAAGCCCCGAAGAACAAGCTTGCCGTTGAGATGGTTCAGTTTTCGTCGGCGGACTCCTCATCGGACCAGGTGAGCGCCACCGTTGGCGTTATCGCCTACACACTTCCAAACCAGGAGGCGCCCAGTGGCTCAAAGATCAAACGGAAGTAAGCTGCTCTACTACCTGATCGGCGGAGTTGCCTTGCTCGGCGTGGCATGGGTTGCAACGGAGCCCAACGATAAGACGACCACCACGGGCAGACCTCCGATCAAGCACACTATGCCCGCTGCCGCCCCAGACGACACCATCACTCCCGAAGATCTGACCGTAAAGTTCGACAGGGTCACGGCAAAGCCGAAGAACGCTTTTAAGCCGCTGGTTTATCATGTGAACGGTGGTGGAGGAGGGGTGAGCGTCAACGACGCAAGCGCCGTACCCACCGAATTTACGGGAGGTGAAGCCGATTGGGGGTTCACCGGCACGATTCAAATGGACGGCGCAAATTACGCCAACCTCGACAACCCCAAGTCGGGCGAATACACCCAGCTCAAACGGGGCGACCATTGGAAGAAATGCACCGTGAGCGAAGTCGGCGCCGACTTCGTGGTGATGGATGGCCCAATGAGTTCTAAGAAGTTATTAATGCCAACGGTAGATACTTCCACCGTGGCCGCAAAGACGAATGCCGACGCGGCCGCGACGATGCCGGTCATGCCCCAGATTAGCGGCGACATCGGCGGTGGCGCAATGGCAACACCGGCAGATACCAGCGTCGTCCAAGGCGGTGGCGGGGGCGGAGGGTTCGGCGGCAGAAGAGGGCGTCGCGGAAGAGGCGGCGGGGGATTTGGCGGCTAAGGAGCCCAGTAGAAAGGTTTGAAATGTTGAACGGAAAGGAAAACATCATGGATAAGCGGTTATGGATCCTCTCGTTAATAGCGATAGCGCCAACGGGCCTGTTCGCCCAAGCGACGCCGGCGCCAAGCACTCCTGCGCAGGGAACGACGCCTAAGCAGGCCCCCGCGCCGTCAGCTCCGGCAAAGGCCGCGCCCGCACAATCGCCTCCCGCGAAATCAACCTCGGCTTCAAGCTCGTCTTCCAACCCGTTCGACTCAGGGCCGGGCGGGCCCGTGCAGGGAGGCGGGGGCGGAGATGGAGGAGGCGATTTCTTCGGCTTTGGTGGAGACATGACGCCGCCGAAGCCTGCCTGGCAGCAGTTCAAGCTTCCGAAGAAGACCATCGGCTTGAACTTCAAGAATGCAAGCGCAGATAGCGTGCTCGCCGTTTTCTCGAAAGCCTCGGGCATCACTATCATCAAGGACCCTACCCTTACCCAGACCCTTTCTCTCTACAGCCCCAAGGCGCTTTCCTTGAACGACGCGTTCAACTTGCTTAACGAATCCTTGAAGCTGAGGGGGTTTGAGCTTCAAAAGAAAGGCAACCTGATGGAGGCCGTCGCCGCATCGAAGGGAGGCGACATGTCCAAGTTCGCAAGCATGTTCGCCAATGGAGGCGGACGCAACCAGACGGTGTTGAAGTACTACCCGATTCAATATGCGAACGCTTCCGCTGTGGCCAAGACCATTAACGACGTTTTCGCTACCACTCCAACTTCGACCAATCCATTCGGTGGTTTCGGCGGGCGAGGAGGAGGCGGAGGCTTTCAGCAGGCGATTCAGCTTGGCGCGGGGGCGGCTGGTGCGAACTCGAACACGCCCCAGGTTCACGCCTCGGCAGACGATTTCAGCAACACGGTCATTGTGAACGCGCCGTCAAACATCCAAAGTCAAATCGACGACATGCTAAAGGCGATCGATAAGCAAGCGCAGGAGCCCTTCACATCAGTCGTCTACAAGTTGAAGTACGCCTCTTCCGACGATCTCGCCACCGTGATCCAAAACGTGCTCACCGCCAACGCTCCAACCGGGCGGGGCGGAGGAAGTGGCAACGTCGACTTCTTCTCACGGTTCCAGCAGGCCGCGCGGTTTGGAAGTGCGCAGGCATCTTTCGGAACGGTCGTTTCGGAGCCGCGCTCGAACTCGCTGATCGTAACGGGAACGCCGGAAAACCAGAAGCTCGTCGCCGACGTGATCGACCGCCTGGACCAGCCAATCAAGTTCGAGGATTCGGCGGTGGTGATTCCACTCTCCAGCGCAAGGGCAGACCAGGTCGCTTACGTGATCAACCAGGCCTTTCAGTCCAAGATCGCCAACACGAGCTCGACCACTTTGCAGAACTACGGCTCCAGCAGCAACAGTTCCAACACACTTAACCGATTCAGCAACACGGGTGGCACAAGGCTGACCGGCCCCACGGGTTTATCCGACCCAAGCGGCGCAAACTCGGGCCTGGCCCTTAACACTGGGGGCGCTACAGCCGATTCCCTGTCGAGAATCCAGGGGGCGGCCAACGCTCCGGCCACCGATCCGGTGACTCAAGCCGAACAGGCGATGATTCAGCAGGCGGTGGGCGATCCCAATGTGGATCCGTTGGCACTACAAACGAGCATCGCGGTTCAGGGCGGCTTCTTCAACCAATTGTTCCGAGGCAATCAGAGCAGCACGCAGCAGACGACGCCGGTCCAGGCGCGCGACCAAAACGGCAGCATCACCAACGTCCACAATCTGACCGGTAACGTCACCGTAATCCCCGACGTGAACTCCAACAGCGTCATCGTGGTAACCAACCCCGAGAATATGGTGCTCGTTAAGGAGATTCTCGATCAACTGGACCGCACCCCGGCCCAGGTGATGATTCAAACGATCATCGTAGAGGCGACTCTGACGAAGGACGAGAAGTATGGAGTGGAGTGGTCCTACCTCGGTGGAAAGCTTGGCAATATCGCTCAGAACTTTGGAGTGCAAAGCGCGGTCACGAGCACGACAACACCAAGCACCATCCCCGCTGGCCTTACCGACACCATTACCAACGGCAAGCTCACTGCATTCCTGCAGGCGATCGCCCAGGACTCGAACTTTCGCGTGCTGGAAACGCCGAGGATTTTTGCCGCCAACAATAACGCCGCTGAGATCAACGTCAGCCAGAGCATCCCTTACGTGGTCAGCTCCCAGGTCGACGTGAACGGGAACTACAACTACACTTACAACTTTGAGAACGTGGGCGTAGTTTTAGATGTGGTGCCGCAGATCACCGCAAACGGAATGGTGAACATGCAAGTTCAGCAGAGCGCCAACGAGCTCGTCAGCTATACGAGCTTCAACGCGCCAATCGTTAACCAGCGCTCGGCCAATACGGTGGTGTCAGTAAAGGATGGCGAGACGATCGTTCTTGGCGGCATCATGGGAGACGAGAAGACTTCGACCATTAACAAGATCCCGCTTCTAGGGGACATCCCCATCATCGGCAACTTATTCCGATCCACGGTTAAGGGCGACACGAAGACCGAGCTTCTCATCTTCTTGACCCCTCATATCGTGAGCACCGCCGCCGACGGCGACAGGCTCCGCCACCAGACTGAGGAGGAGATGCCTCCTGGAGATCGGACCGATCTGAGAAATACCATCAAACAGCAACAGCTTCCAACCAGTAACCCACCGAAGGAGGGTGGTCACTAACATGAAACTTATCAGCAAACTCGCAATAGTGGGCGCTCTTTGCGCCATGGCGCTTGGCGCCGTCGCGCAGAGACCCATGCGCGGCGGATTCGTGAGCAAGTACATGCTCTTGCGTCAGAAAGACGTTCAAACCGACCTGAAGCTTTCGGACGACCAGACCAGCAAAATTGCAGGCATTCAGCAGAAAGCGATGCAGGACATGCACACCCTGTTTCAGAACGCCCAATCTTCGGGCAGCCGGCCAGACCCATCTTCGTTCCGAAAGATCATGGATACGTACAATCCGCAACTCGACGCCGTTCTGACCGCGGACCAGAAAGCCCGGCTCGATCAACTGTTTATTCAGGCACGCAAGGGCCAAGCCCTTGGAGATCCCGATATTCAACAAAAACTCGGCCTCACCGACGACCAGAGGGCGAGGATAAAGGACCTTATCTCCAAGCATGACGACGCCAACGGCCAATTGCGCGAGAAGGTCATGAACCAGGAGATCAGTCGCGAAGACGCGCAAAGCATCCGTGAGAAGAATGACGCGTTGCTGAACGACGAGCTGGCCAAGGTCCTCACCGACGACCAATCCGCGAAGTTCAAAGAGCTCCAAGGCGCCCCGTTCGCCGGCACCTTCGAAATGGGAATGGGCGGTCGAGGCGGACGCGGCGGTCGAGGCGGCCGCGGCGGCGGCGGTGGCGCGGGCGGCAGCAACGGCGGCGGCTAACCAACGATCATCTCGGGTTCCCGAGTCGTCGCTGGCTGGGAACCCATCGGGGCCGCTTGCGCGGGCCGAAGGGACGAGCCCTGGGGGGCTTTGCGAGAGAACATTCCGGCGCACAAGGCCAGCACCTTCTGCGCCCTCCGCGGTTCCAAATTTTAGAGTTGACCCCCGCTACTGGTGGCAGCCCAACTCCGAAACAACGGCTGGCATCTGGTGTCAGTGGCCCGTTACTAATCGCTGAAGTAGCCCGAAACGAATTTGGAGACTGTTGTTCTGTACATTTTGCAAAACCGGTGGTCGCTGAGCAACGGTAATAAGAGATCGGGAATCTCCTCGTCCCGAGCCCACCGCAGGGCCAAGACTTCCACTGCTGAGATGACGACGCAAGGCGACTTATCGTGCAGGAGGGGCAGGATCAATGGCTTGTACGTTTGGAGCCGAAATCCCGAACACTCATGGATAGCATTTGCCGCCGCGATCCGAAAGAGCGCGTCCCCCCGATAGCCCAAGTAGCGTCGGAGGAGTTGTACGTCCTGCCAATTCGATTCAAGAGCGGTTGCGCTGATCGCTGCCGCACGAAGGTATCGATTTCCTTTCCTCGTACACGTTTCGACCAGGACCCGATGGGCCTCCTTGCAGTCCAGTCGCGCTAGCGTTTGGCAGATTTCCGATGCGACGCTCAACGCGTATCCGCTTGATCCCGGCAATTCGAGCGGCAGAGATGGATCGTCCAGAGATCGAGCACACTGAGAGAGTACGGCCGTTAGGAGCGGTAGCGCGTTGTATACGTTAAGCGCGCCGAGACCTTTGATCGCGAGAGTTCTATCATCATGAGTCCCTTGAAGGATGTGGCCGGCGAGATTCTCCGAGGGATTATCGCTATACCTTCGATCGCACGCTAACGTCACTACGCGGTCGCACGAGACATCCCCAGGTTGACCGAACCGTAAAGTCATAGGCATCGCCTGCATAAGAATACGTCGAAACCTCCCCTACAGGATTCGTGAATTGCGTGAGCCGATTCACCGGATCATACAGACCACGATTGGACTAAATATCTAGCTATTACTAGACGAACATCTATATAATATGTGACAGACAAGCCCAAAAAACCGTATCTGTATATAGGGGCCTCGTAAACGAGGTTCTCGCCCCCGCGCTCGTTGACAATCCTATGGCAAGCGCCATCCCCTTCTGGGGCTCCTGTGGGGAGCGCATTCCCTTGCGGGCTCAGTAAAGTCTTATGGAGCGGAGTTCTGCGGGCTCGGTGGTTATATACGGTGAAGCGCCATCGATTGCTTGCCGCGCTAAGTCATCGGTGGCCCCAGTCCGGCCACCCACTGCGGCATAAGCCAAGCAAAACATGGCAAATTCAGGCAACGATCAACCCAAAAGCTGCACTGGTTCGGCCGCGTGAAAATAGTGTAAAAGCGTGGAGATCCGTGGAAGATCATGTAGTTTTAGGACCAAATCTTAAGCACCCAGATCCCCGACCCTTGCACGATCTTGACCGGTCCGTTCCACCGGCGGGGACGATGCCGGCGAATGCAGAATCCCATACTTGACAGTTTAGTCAACTTTGCGGCCATAATTAGAGTAGACAATATCGGAGAATTGAACACAACAGATGCTTGAGATAAAGAACCTCCATGCCAGAGTAGAGGATAAAGAGATTTTGAAAGGCGTCAGCCTCACCGTGAACAAGGGCGAGGTTCACGCGGTGATGGGGCCGAACGGGTCTGGCAAGAGCACACTCGCGAGCGTACTAGCCGGTCGGGATTCCTACGAAGTGACATCCGGAGAGGTTTTGTTCGCAGGCAAGGATTTGCTCGACCTCGATCCCGAGGAGCGGGCCGGCGAAGGACTCTTCCTCGCGTTTCAGTATCCCGTTGAGATTCCGGGCGTTTCAAACAGCTATTTCCTGAGGGCAGCGGTCAACGCGATCCGCAAGTATCGTGAAGAACCGGAGATGGACGCCATCAGCTTCCTCAAGTTCATGAGAGAGAAAATGGCAGCACTTCACCTCGACCCCGCCCTTATTAACCGCGCGGTTAACGAGGGGTTCTCTGGCGGCGAGAAGAAGCGCAATGAGATTTTTCAGATGGCCGTATTGGAGCCCAAGCTAGGCGTGCTGGATGAGACGGATTCTGGACTCGACATCGACGCACTCAAGATCGTCGCCGACGGCGTGAATTCGCTACGGTCGCCTGAAAGGTCGTTCCTCGTGATCACCCACTATCAGCGGCTTCTCAACTACATCGTGCCGGACTTCGTCCATGTGCTAGTCGAGGGGCGGATCGTTCGCAGCGGCGGAAAAGAGTTGGCGCTCGAACTGGAAGAGAAGGGTTATGGCTGGATCGAGGAAGAAGCGAAGGCTGGCGCTTAGGATATGATCGGACAGCTCGAAAAGACCCATCCTCTGATCTCGAACTGGCATTTTGTCAGGAAGATCATCGACACCTACGGGCCGCCAAGTTTGCAGGCTCTGCGCGAAGAGTCGATCCGTAAATTTCAAGCGGCAGGCTTTCCCACCCACAAAAGCGAGGAGTTCAAATACACCTCGCTAAAGCCCCTCGAAGAAACCGATTTGCAGCCTTCGTACGGCGCGACGTTAACCCGCCAGGAATGGCGCAAGACGCTGCTCGGCAAAGCCGAGGCGCCCATCCTCACCTTTGTCAACGGCCAATATGCGCCCGAACTCTCCGACGTCCAGGGCCTTCCCGAAGGCGCGATGCTTCTCCCTCTCAACACCGCCCTCGAGGTCGACCAGGACCTCGTGATGAGGCGTCTTGGGTTGGTCGCGACCCTGGAAGGAAAACTAGGAAGCACCAACGATAGCCGGTTCGTGCACCTGAACGAGGCGTATCTTGGCGAAGGCGCCTTTTTATATCTCCCTAAGGGAGCGGTTTGCGAGGCGCCGATTCAGATTGCCTTTGCAAGCAAGGCCGACCATGGGCCATTCGCCGCGTTTCCTAGGGTGCTGATCGTGGCGGAAGAGGGCAGCGAGGCCAAGGTTGTCGAGCTTTACCAAGGTCTAGAAGGGACCTATTTTAACTGCGCGGTCACGGAGATTTGGCTCGGGGAAAACGCGAAGGTCGAGCATAACCGGGTTCAGTTGGAAACCAGCACGGCTTTCAACATCGGCACGGTTGCCGCTCACCAGGAACGAGCATCGGTGCTGACTTCCAACTGCGTCCAGTACGGCGCCGCCATCGGGCGTGTGGACGTTAACGCGTTCGTCAACGGCGAAGGCTGTGAAACCTGGCTCAACGGCGTCTACCTCGGGCAAGACGACCGGCTCTTGGACACCCACACGCGAATCGACCACGCGAAACCAAATTGCAACTCCTTCGAGGTTTATAAGGGCATCCTCGACGATCGTTCGCGCGGCGTCTTCAACGGCAAGATCTTTGTCTATGAGGACGCGCAGAAGACCGATGCGAAGCAGACGAATCAGGCCCTGCTCCTTTCAAAAACCGCTTCTATCGATACAAAGCCGCAGCTAGAAATCTTTGCCGACGACGTTAAGTGTACGCACGGCGCCACGGTAGGGCAACTGAGTTCGGAGATGCTGTTTTATCTGCGGTCTCGCGGTATTCCGCAGTCCGAGGCCCGCGCGATGCTCGTGTATGCGTTTGCAGCCGAAGCATTAGAGAAGATCTCAATTGAGAAGGTGAAGAACTTACTCGAAGCGGACCTGCGCCGTCGGCTGGAACGGCGAGGTGATCCGGAGTGAGAATCATGGGAGCAGATACAGTTGAAGAAATGGGTGGAACAAGACCTTGCGACGCCGATACGCTGACCAACTTTACGGGGCTAAACGTGGAGAAGGTGCGCCGCGATTTCCCGATCTTGAACCAAGAGATCAATGGCAAAAAACTGGTTTACCTCGATAACGCCGCGTCGACGCAAAAGCCTGCGGTCGTTATCGAAGCTATCAAGGAGTATTACGAGAACGACCACTCCAACGTGCATCGCGGCGTCCACAGCCTAAGCCAAAGAGCTACGGCTAGATTCGATCAGGCACGGGCAAAGGTGCGTAAATACCTGAACGCGCGAAACACGAACGAAATCATTTTCACCAAAGGGTGTACGGAGGCGATCAACCTCGTCGCCAACTCGTGGGGCCGCCAGAATCTGACTAAGGGCGACGTGGTGTTGCTGTCAAACATGGAGCACCACGCGAACATCGTTCCGTGGCAGATCGTTTGCGACTCAACGGGCGCCGAAATTCGGGTGATTCCGATCGACGACTCCGGCGTCATCCTCATGGACGAGTTTGAGAAGATGCTCGACGAGCGTGTAAAGTTCGTCTCCGTCGTTCATGTGAGCAACGCGCTCGGTACCATCAACCCGATCCGCGATATCGCAAAGCGGGCTCATGCGGTGGGTGCGAAGATGTTGGCCGACGGAGCCCAGGCTTCCGCGCATGTAAAGGTCGACGTTCAGGAACTCGAAGTCGACTTCTACACCGTTTCCGGGCACAAGCTATACGGTCCAACCGGTGTCGGCGCCCTCTATGGACGCGAGGAACTTCTGGACGCCATGCCGCCCTACCAATCTGGCGGCGACATGATTAGGACGGTCAGCTTCAAGCACACCACTTATGCCGGGCTGCCGAACAAGTTTGAGCCGGGCACGCCGCACATCGCGGGCTTCATCGCACTTGGAACGGCCATCGACTACATCGACGGCCTCGGGCTTGACGCGATCGCCGAACACGAGGACATGCTGACGTCCTATGCCCTTGGGCAGTTAGACGGCGTAAAGGGCTTCCGGCTTGTCGGGCCGAAAACAGATCGTTCGGGAATCATCAGCTTCGAGATCGACGGAATTCACCCGCACGATATTGGAACGGTCCTGGATTCTGAAGGCATCGCCATACGGGCGGGGCACCACTGCTGCATGCCGCTTATGGAGCGCCTCGGCGTTCCCGCTACCGCTCGAGCGTCACTCGCCATATACAACACGCGAGAGGAGATTGACCATTTGGTTGCCTCGCTGAGCAAACTGCACGAGATATTTGGATGACGGATCTTCGCGAACTGTACCGTGAGGTCATATTGGACCACAACAGCAGGCCGAGAAACTTTGGCCCGCTGGCGAATGCTTCCGCAAGGGTCGAGGGGTTCAACCCGATGTGCGGCGACAAGGTCGCGGTGTCGGTGTTGCTGGAAGGCCAGATCATCAAGGACGTTCACTTCGAAGGTTGTGGTTGCGCAATCTCTCAGGCCTCCGCATCCCTCATGACCGAAGCCACCAAGGGCAAATCCGTCGATGACGCAAGGGGCATCTTTCACGCCTTTCACCAGATGGTTACCACCGAGGAGGAGAGTTGCGCTATCGACGAAATGGATCCGCTTGCCTCACTCGCTGGCGTCCGTGAGTTTCCCGTTCGAGTGAAATGTGCGACTCTGGCTTGGCATGCTCTGCTTTCCGCTATCGACCAATCAAACGAGACGGTGACCACTGAATGAACGAAGGCCGAACTCTGAATACGATCGAAAAATCGCTCCTCGAGAACGAGGTTGTGGAAGCGCTGAAGACGATCTATGATCCTGAGATTCCCGTGAATATCTATGACCTCGGGCTCATCTATAAGGTCGAAGTTACGGACGACGCGGTGGCCAAGATTCTGATGACCCTCACCTCGCCCATGTGTCCGGTCGCCGAGTCGCTTCCCATCGACGCTGAGAATGCAGTCGCCTCGGTACCCGGCATAGAGCGAGCCGTGGTTGAACTGACTTGGGACCCGCCATTCACTTTGGATATGGTTTCGGAGGATGTGAAACTGATGCTGGGGTTGATCTAAATGAAATTCAGTTCTCAAGAAGAGTACGGGATCCGGTGCCTACTCGAGGTTGCCCGGGGTGGGGCTGACGGAAGCGTCACGATCCCTGAAATCAGCCGCAAGGAGGGCCTCACCGAGCCCTACGTGGCCAAGCTCCTCATGGTCTTGAGAAAAGGTGGCCTCATCAACAGCACCCGGGGGCATTCCGGGGGTTACACGCTGGCAAGGCCCGCGAACGAGATTCGGGTTGGTCAAGTGCTGGAGATCCTTGGTGGAAAGCTTTATGAGGACGATTTTTGCGAGCGCCACGTCGGCGTGCAGCAAACCTGCTCCCATGCGGATGGGTGTTCAATCAAATCGTTGTGGAATAAGGTTCAGGCGGCGGTGGACGCGGTCGTGGACAGCATCACCTTGGCCGACATCGTTCGCGAAGAGAACGGAGGGGAACTCATCCAGGTTCAGACGCAGAAGCCCGACCGGTTCCGAACTTCCCCCGAGGTGCACGCCTAAAATGAACGAAGAAACGATGAATTCCTTTCCGGTCGAGGTCACCGCAAAGGCGATCTCGCAAATCAAGAAAGTGTTGGCACGCGAGCCAAAGGACGGCCAATTCTTGAGGATAGGGGTGAAGGGCGGGGGTTGCTCCGGCCTCGAATACGTTATCAAGGCAGACACGGTGCGGTATAAGCACGACATGGAATCAGACTTCGACGGCGTGACCGTGGTATGCGACGCCAAGTCGGCGGTGTACCTAAAGGGCGCGGTCCTCGAATACACCGGCAACCTGGTCGGCGGCGGGTTCCAGTTCCAGAACCCCAATGCCGGCCGCACGTGCGGCTGCGGCACGAGCTTCACCCCCAAGCGGGCGGCCGGCTAGGCTCATGGGCTTGCTTTACGATAAATACTGGAGCCAGACGCACGGCTCCGATAAGTACAACCTCGTTACGACTCACCAGCGTCCCGACGATGTCAAGGGAATGATAGGGGAAGCCAAGGAGCGGCTTGCCACCGATCCCGAAGACGCGTTGAAGGTTCTCAACGCCATTGCCGAGGACTACGCCGGCAACTTCTCCGTTCAAACGAGTCTCGGGGAGATATTCTCCGATGCTGATCAACCCGAAGCGGCGATCAAGGCTTACCAAGACGCCGCGGCCGCAAATCCGGGCGATCATAACTCTTACACGAACCTGGGAACCGAGTATCTCGCCCAGGAGAACTACGCCGAGGCGGAGCGGTACCTGATGCGCGGGCTCGCGCTGGCCATTTCTCAGAGCTCGGTAGACCTTTACAACGCGGCCCTGAGCCTCTACCACCAGGAAATGCCTCAGGTCGCGGCCGCCTTCTGCCGAAAGGCGATCGAGATCGAGGCAGACGCCGATACCGAACTGCTTCTAGCCGATTGCCTCTTCGACTCCGCCCACTACAAAGCGGCGGCCACTCATTACGAGAACGCTACCGGCTACGACGACTCCCTGCCACACGCCTATGTGGGTCTGGGTCGCAGCTTGGAGCTTGAAGGCAACTTCGACGACGCCATTCTAGCTCTCAACTCGGCTCAGGACCTGAACACGGACGAAGCCGAAGCCTATGCCTCGCTCGCCAGGTGTTATGAGAAGATGGGTCAACCCGAACTCTCGCAACAGGCCGCTCATAAGTATCAAGAACTAAGCTCGGGCGCGACGACGTCCTAGCCGCCCTTTGGAGTGCGAGGATTCCTTCGCCGACATTATCGCGCAGATCTTCAGCTTTTTGGAACCCGGGGGCCCGGTCCAGTCGAACACCGCCTCCTGGGGCACCTGCATTCTCGGGAATGTTCGGCGCCTTACTTGCCCTGATGGCCAGACTACAAGGGGCTTGCATGCCGTGCAAGCCCATTCTGTGCTTTTTCGTAGCTTGCTTGGAGCTATGCGATGAGTGGTCGCCAGTAAACTGACGAAAGACCTTATTTTTATAATGAATTGGAGTCATTACGCCTTGAGCAAGCCGTCTTTGCCTATAATGAATGTCATGTCTCGTCCACTGCCCTTTCCTTTTGAGGAGCCGGAGCGCGAGCCGGTCAGGAAGCCCAGAATTCTTGACCTGTTTTGTTGCGCCGGGGGCGCTGGCGTCGGCTACCACCGAGCGGGTTTCGAGGTTGTGGGTGTTGATATCGCGCCTCAGCCGAGCTACCCATTGACCTTCGTTCAGCAAGATGCGATGGCGCTCTCGCCGGAATATTTGGCCACATTTGACGCAATTCACGCGTCGCCGCCTTGCCAGTCCTATTCCGACCTGGCAAAGCGGAATAGGAACGCGGACAATTGGCCACGACTGATTGAACCAGTTCGAGAAATGCTCGTTAGGACAGGGCTGCCGTATGTGATCGAGAACGTGGATGGCGCTCCGTTGCGTGACCCGGTTGTACTTTGCGGGACAATGTTTCCAGGACTCCGAGTTATCAGGCATCGGCTCTTCGAGGCCAACTTCAAAATAACGCCTCCTCTGCATAGGAAGCATCCGAAGGTCCACACATTCGACAAGCGCAAATCGCACTACGGAAAAACTGACGAGTGGAGCGACTTCGTACAAGTCACGGGTGGCGGGAACTGCACCTTAGCTGCAGCTAGGGCCGCAATGGGCATCGAATGGATGAACAAGAGCGAAATAAACGAGGCCATCCCACCAGCCTATGCAGAGTTTGTTGGACGCGAGTTACTTAGACACATGGACTTCTTTAGGGATCCGATTAAGGTTCTTGTCAATGCGTAAGGTCGGATCAAAGGAGAAGATCAGGCAATATCTGCTTTCCCGTATTGGCCAAGTGGTGACGGCCCGGGACATCCAGGAGGTAGTGCCCGACGTGACGGAATGGGCACGTCGCCTACGCGAACTTCGCGAGGACGAAGGATGGCCCATCGTCAGCCATAACGATGCCAGCGAACTTAAGCCGGGCCAGTACATCCTGACGGGACCGCCGCCAGCTGGTGGGAACCTGCGGATCGGTCGCAACATCTCCGCGAGACTTCGGGCAGAAGTCCTGGACCGAAACGGGTTTACCTGCCAAATGTGTGGACTGACTCCGGGAAATGTAGACCCGGAGACTGGGCGTATGGTCCGACTTCACATTGGACACATCGTGGACAAGAGCCTCGGCGGAAAAGAAGAACTCTCGAACCTACGCGCCTTGTGTTCGACCTGCAATCAGGGTGCGAAAAACATCACGTCAACAAAGCCGCCGGGGATTTGGCTGCTTTCGCAGATACGCCGCGCTGGCATTGATGAGCAGCGCGCCGCATACGAATGGTTGCGCAAGAAGTTCGGTGGCTGACGGCGCTAGAACTTGGGCGATGTATCCCCTCCTGTTTCTGCGACCCCGTCAATGCCCGGCATCTCAAGTCACCGGGCCCGATAAGGGCCATTCGCGGCTAGGGATTGCTATTCACAGCCGATACTATTAGGTAGGGCTCATGTCGAATCCCAAGGTCTCGATCATCATCACCTGCTATAACACCGGCCGGTTCCTCCGCGCCGCGGTGGACAGCGCCCTTGCGCAGGATTATAAGCCACTCGAAGTGGTGGTCGTCGACGATGGCTCGACGGATGATACGCCGGAGGTCATGGCAAGCTACGGCGCGAAAATCGTCGGAATCCGGCAGGAGAACAAGGGATGCGCGGGGGCGCGAAATACGGCGCTCGAGGTCTCCACCGGAGAGATCGTCGTGATCCTCGACGCGGACGACCTCCTCCTTCCCGAGGCGGTGTCCTCCAAAGTTCGTCTGATGCAAAGCGAGCCCAATGTCGGTCTGGTCACAAGCGTTGCGGGATATATCGACGAAAATGGCGTCGCAATCCCTGGTGCGGTGGACCTCAAGCCCCCCTATCCAAACGGGGTCAGCTACATCGACGCCATGCACCGCATTCCGGGGCCGATCAGCGGCTGGGCGATTCCCCGCTCCGTGCTCGATGAAATCGGCCACTTCGATTCCAGCCTCCGTGCGGTGGAAGACTACGACATCTGCCTCAAGATCCTCGCTGAACACAAATGCCTTTGCGATCCAAAGATACGAATGCTATACCGCGAGGTGCCCGGCTCCCTCTCGAGGGACCACACCCACAACTACGATCACATACGAAGGGTCATTAAGAAACACCGCCGCCTTGCCCCGATCGGCCCGGTCTCCTATTGGTGGCACTCGCGAATCATGCTTCTGACGTCTTGCGCGGGGGTCTTCACGAGAATATTGAAGGAAAGCGGAAAGGATGGCAAGAAGCGCCTCTGGGACTTCCTTCGCAAGAGACCAAGCTCTGCGCCCTACTTCGTGGCTTGGGTGATTCGAGCCGGCTGGAACCGCTTTCTTTACCTGTTCCATCGCGGGCCCCTGACAGATAAGGAGTTGGCCGCTCTTAGCCGGTCGGAAGGATGAGGCTGCTGCTCTTCTTCTGGGGCAGCGGCGAGGGCGGCGACGCCTCCGCAACGATCGAGCTAGCGAGGTCCTTGGCCGAGAACGGACAGCCTTCGACTCTCGCCGCCTACGCATTCTCCAACCCGGAGGCATTCAAACAGAAGGCCCTGGGGGCCGGTTTGGAGGAGCCCATCCTGGTCCAAGACCCGGGTGAAGTGTTCGGCCTGGGCCGCCTTCAAAGAGGCGCTTTTGATTTAATCCACGTCCACCACGGCACGCCGGTCCCCAAGAGGACGGACATAGTTCCTCTCCGAAAAACGGCCGGGGGTCTGCCCATGGTGCTAACCGTTCACGGCCCCACCCCGCTTTCGGAGATCACATACGGCGGATGGAAAAGCCGGTTGAGCCGTATGATTTCCGCCCGATGGTTCCGTGCGGTCATTGTGCCGTCGCAAGCGAAGGTCGCGGAATGGAGACGCATGACTCCGTTCAGCGGAAACGTCGTTGCGATTCCAAACGTTGTGCGGTTCTTCAAGGAAATTCCGCGCAGGGAGGCTCGCGCCGACTTTCAGATACCTGCCGACGCCAAGGTCGCCCTATATTGCAGCCGGCTCGACCAAGAAAAGCAGCCAATGGCTTTTGTGCGTGCGATAGAGTTGGCCGTGCCAGCGTGCCCGAACCTAGTAGGGCTGATGGCGGGATCCGGGCAAATGGTAAATGAGTGCGCCAAGTACATATCGGCAAAGGGATTGCCGGTGCGGCTTCTGGGATATGTGACAGACGTCGAGAGACTCTATTCCGCCGCGAACGTATTTGTACAGTGCTCAACCTATGAGTCGTTTGGCATCACTCTCCTACAGGCAGCGGCCCTTGGCTTGCCTTGCGTTGCCAGCGAGATTCCCGTTTTTAGGGAGATGTATCGTGAACTCGACTCCTTCGCATGGTGGGATTTGAAATGCGAACAGGGGCTGGCCGAGGCAATCACCGCTCAGTTAGAGCGTGAACCCGATACCAGTGGGCAGATGGTTCTGAAGGATCGCTACTCGGAATCGGCAGTGGTTCAGGCTCACCTGGCGCTTTATCGGAAGGTGTTGGGCAGATGAGCGAGAACCCCCTTCGTATAGTCCTCCTCAACGATCTGCTTCCGCCGGACAGTGAGGGAGGCCTCGAGCTCAGCGCGTTTGAAATCGGTTCGGGACTTCGAAGTTTGGGCCACGACGTTCAATTCGTCTGTAGCGAATGGCGGCCTTCCTTTACTGGTGAAAGGCGAGACCCAGACCATATTCACCGCCTCCTAAGCTACGAGGAAGCAAGACCGAGCAAGCGACCGGGACCCGCCGGGAAGATCGAGTCTTTTCGGTCGATCCAGCGCAAGATCAACGTCGGAGGAAAGAACTACGGGACACTCTGCGAATGGTTGAAGGCGAACGGGCCGTTCGATGTTGCCCTCGTATTTGGCATTCTTGGGGTGGGCCTTGGAGTTGCACGCGCCTTTACCGATCTCGGAATCCCCATTGTGTGGAGCATGGGGGACGTGTCCATTCCCGTCCATTTTGGCTTGTCCAGCCAAACCAAGCTCTATCGACTCGCATTTAACACGGTGGGGCGGAAATGGCACGCAGTCGAGAAGACGGTCGACTTTTCACACATCCTTTTCACTTCTGATTTCGTGAGGAGGGAGAACCTGAAGGTAGGGATCGACCCGAAGGAATGGCAGGTAATACCGAGGGCGATCGATTTCAAGATAACTCCGCCAGAATCACTCGAGAAGGAACGGCCGCCGAGCATGCTTGTCGCGTGCCGACTGAGCCCCTCCCGAGGCGTCCATGTCGCCATTCAGGCGGCGGAACAACTGGCGGAAAGGCGGCCGGACCTGGATTGGCGTCTCAAGATCGCTGGCTCAGGCGCTCCGGACTACGTGAACGCGCTTATGGCGCAAGCCAAGCCCTTGGGGAATAGGGTCGTTTTCTTAGGCAAACTTGGAAAGCCGGATTTGCTTGCGGTTATGCGTTCGGCTACCATCGTCCTCAACCCCACGGTCGAAGTGGAGGGCTTTGGACGGACGAATATCGAAGCGATGGCTTGCGGGGCCGCGCTGCTGGCCACCGATATTCCCTCGATTCACGAAATCGTTATTTCAGGCGTAAGCGCGGAGATCGTTCCGCCCGGCGACGCCGAAGCGATGAGCGCCGCGATGGAGACACTTCTGACCGATACAGGGCATTTATGCCGGTTAGTATCTGCCGCGCACCTAAGAGTCCTCGACAGCTATACGCTGCCCCCCGTGCTGGGCGCGATTGAAGGCCATATACGGAAGGCGACGCATGCACATCGTCACGATAAAACCACCAGTGACTAAATATTGAAATCGCTCAATCCGATAACTCCTACAGGAGATCAACTTTAGGGAGCGACTATCCATGAAAAAGATTCTAGTGTGTGCAGCCATAGCCCTGTTGGCAACCGCCAGCTTCGGTCAGGCCAACTTGGCAACCCGCGTCTTCTCGTACGACGCCTCACAGGCCACGAACGGACTTTCAACGTTCGAGGTCAACAACACGACCGTCTACGACGCCGGCACGTCCGGCGCCAGCACTGCCAACAGCGTGTCGAGCGCAACGGCGGCCGGCGCAAGCTTTGCGGCGAACACTACCGTGGACATCCTCACCTATGTCTATTTGAACGGCAACTTCGGCGGCACGTTCACGATCAACGGTGCTGGTTCGAATACCGACGTTGAGCGAGATAACTACATCGAGATCAGAGCCAACCGGCCCCTGACTTTCACCGCTAGCGCCTTCACCACGTTGCAGAACGGCGGGTCTTCGGCGTCTACGGTAGGTTCCGTTCTGTATGGCATGAGCATCTACACGGACTATCCGTATAGCACGCAGGTTGGTACAACCCAGACTGGCACAGATGCGGCATTCAACACTTCGACCCTTTCTTTCGCTATGAGCGATCTGCCTCTCGACGGCAAGATGACGTTTGTTTTAGCGAGAACTCTCAGCCTCACGCAGTTAGCGGAAGGCGCGACAACGTACACCGCCTCCGGAACGATCGCCTTGACGGTCGGCTAATAACGGTTTAACTCCCGGAGGGTAGACGAGGGCCTTGGCTAATGCCGGGCCCTTAATCTTTTTGGTCCTCCCCAACGTCCTGAATCTGGCTTATGGCTAGATTCGGTTTCATTTTAGGGGTGGTTGCAGCGGTTTGGGTTGCTCCCACGTGCCTGGCTCAAAGAAACCGAGTCTTTGGTTTCAATAGTACACAGCAAGCTTCGCGGTTCCAACCCTACAATCCACATGGCCAGAAGAAACCGAGTTCGTTCGGTTATCAGGTCAGCGTGATCGGGAATTTTGGCGCAACCTTTACCGTAAGAGGCATGGGAACCTCGAACAGCGGGCGTCAAGACGAGTTTGTCGATATCGTCACCAACCAACCGCTTTCTTTTCAAGCCACGAGCTTCACAACGCTCATGCTGGGCGGGAGTTCTGCCAGCGCCGCCGGAAGCATTACCTACGAGATGGAGCTCTACGCTGGCACTTCAATGAGCGTTGGGGCGCCCATAACGTCCGCCGTATCTGGAACCGACTCCGGTTTCAACGGCGCTCAAGTGGTTTTAAGCGGGGCCAGTATTCCGGGAAACGGCCAGGTTGTGTTGCGGTTAAGCCGTACTCTTTCGCTGACGGAACGCGCCGAAGGCGCAACCATTTACACCGCCTCTGGAACCATTGTCCTCACAATAAACTGATCTGCAACCGCGCAATCTGGTAAAGTTACCAGGGTCCAAGGTGAATAAATGAGATTGGGAGTGCGAGCTTTCCGCGTGCTCGTGACAGGGTTGTCAGTAGCACTTTCCCTCACGGCGTCTGCCCAACTTGCCGGCATGACGATCGCCCCTCTCATGTTTCGCGACCAAGTGGGCGCCGGCGCCAAAGTCAACCTGCAGATTCAAATCCAAAACCTACAGCAGGATTCGCTTAACGTGTCGCTCGACATCGTTTCAGTCAGCTATGCTGACTGGACCTACGTAGCGAAGATCGGCGAAGCGACCCCAAACGACTGCGCCACCTGGGTGGCTTCGCCTCAATCCAATCAGATTGTTCCAGCTAACGCCCAAGGCCTTGTAAACCTCAGCGTCCACATTCCGCATGTCCACCCTGGCGTGTATTGGTGCATGGCTCGCATTTCTCCCCATTTTCAGAACGATACGAGCACGATCGGGTCCCAGTACCAGATTCCAATTATTCTCTTCGTCGGCGCCCAACAGAGACCCGCCCTCAAGCTGGACTCCCCGGAACTTGTGAAGAGAGGCGACAATGTAGAAGTACAAGTCCCCTTCGAGAATACTGGCGACGGGTTTACCGTCGTCGGAGCCAGCGTTGAGCTTCGCCAGGCCTCCACCGGCAGGCTGCTGAACACGTTTTACGACTTTGACCGCAACCTCTATCCGCACACGAAACGCAACCTGGTATTCTCCGCCGGAGAATTGGGAGAGGGTCAGTACATCCTTACGAGCAAGCCCGAAGCGGGCACTCGTAGCTTCAGTCCAATGACTCGCAGGTTCGACGTCACTCGAACGGGCATCAAGTCCGCCACGGGGCCAGAAGCCTTCGATTTGTCGCCGATTACGTTCGACCCGGGCGCCGTTCACGTTCAAATGCCGGCTGGAGGACAGCGAAGTTCGGTGCTCAGAGTGACGAACAACTCTTCCGCCCCGGCAAACGTAAAGATTCAGATCCATTCCCTAAGCCAGGACCCCGACGGCGCATTCAATGTCGGCACGACGCCGCCATCCGGGCCGTTCGCTGTAACCTCCGACCCGGAGACCTTACAACTCGATCCTGGAAGAACCGGCGCCGTTAGACTTGGAATCGCCAGTTCGAAGGATTCAGCGGGCGACTATTGGTTTGCGGTGGAGGCCTCTACCCAGGAATCCCACGAGATTTCGGAGCAGATTTACGGCAATCTCTCTGTACCCAACGGTTCGCCAAAGCTGGATCTAAAGTTCGTCGAGTTGAAGAAGCTTGGCCAGTACCCCTACTCGGTCACTTTTCAGATAGTGAACTCGGGAAACATGTCGCTCAAGCCGCTCCCCTTTGCGCAGGTTCTCGAGCAAGGCCTATCGCCAACCGCCAACCTCCAGGTGCCTGTCTTGGGTGGTGGCGGAATTCTTCCTGGCGCCGTGCTGCGCAACGAAGTGTTGCTTCCTCCCAACCTTAAGGCCGGAACCTACTCGGTAAATATCAAGTACCAGTATGTGCAAGACCTGTTTGCCACGTTGACCGTGCCCGTGATTGTGCCAGGCGGTAAGGCCAAGGCACAAGGAGGTCACTAAACCCGTGAACCTTACTCATAACAGAACCAGAGCGTGGATCATTGCGCTTGGCATCGTTCTGCCCGCCGCCATGGCGCAAGCAGATTGGCTTAGCGTGGCAGGTGTGCTGAAGAAGTGCCCGCCGCCAACCTCGACGATTAATGGTTCCCGCGACTTCGTCGTCGTAAGCCCAACTTTCACGTTCCCTAAACCGGCGAAGCCGCGCGTTGAGGTGGTCAAGAAGCGCGAGTCGGGTTTCCCGGAAACGATGCCGCCCTTGGAGCCTGCGACACATAGCCTCGCTACACAGACTGCAAAGGTCGTACAAGCCTCGCCAACCAACCAAGGAAACCGTTCGTTTGCTCAAGCATCGTCCGCGCCGCCTCCAACAGTTCCGTCGCCACCGGCGCAAGCCCAACAAACGCCCCAATCCGGCGTTGTGACGTCCATCGCCCCGGCCCAACCTGGAAACCAAAAGCTTGTTAGCAACGTTTTTGCGGGCACCGACATTCGTGAGGCGCTGTCCGAAGTCGCCTCCACCTCCGGGGTAACGATCATTCCTGACGACACGATCAAGACGACCCTCGTCTATATGGAGTTTCGAAACGAGCCAGTCGACTCCGCGATCCGAAAGTTGGCCCTCTTGACCGGCGCCTACGTCAAGGAACAAGCGCCCGGCGTTTACTTGGTTAGCCAGGGCACGCCCGAATCGGGGCTGTTCCGTATGTTCGCGGAGACCCAGACCTTCTTCACGCAGAACACCTCCGCCACGGCCTTGCAGGCCATGCTTCCGCCCAACTACAAGCCTTACGTGCAGTTCGACGTGAAGTCGAACCACGTGTCGGTGACCGCTCCCTCAGAACTATTGCCTAAAATCATTGCGGATATCCGCAGTATAGACAAGGCGCCTCGCCAGTTCGTCGTTGAAGCTCTTGTGACCGAGATGGACGACACCGGCAATCTAAACAGCGGGTTCAGTTGGAGCTGGAAGAACTTCTCCGTGGGAACAGACCTGAGCTTGAACTATACGCAGGCATCCCAGTCGGACGTAGCAACCCTCATGGCCTTAATCGGCAAGGGCAAAGCGACTCTACGGGCGAACCCGAGAGTAACGGCATTCGAGGGCCAGGAATCCTCGCTCACCATCGGCCAGGAAACCTATTTCTCGATTCTGTCCGGCAACGTGACCTTCCCAACCGCCCAAATTCAGTTGATCAAGACAGGCGTTACCTTGGACTTCACCGGTTACATCGGCGACGACGGGCTAATCACCCTGAACCTGGCGCCGGAGATCAGCGACGCGGTCGTCTCCGTGAACGGCAACCCGACCACCAACGTGCGGAGAGTTTCCACAATGGTTAGGGTCCGGCCCGGCGACACCATCGCGATCGGCGGCCTGGTTCAAGAAATAACGTCCCGCAACACTAACAAGGTCCCCCTGCTGGGCTATTTGCCGCTAGTGGGTGAGCTCTTCACCCAGCACACGAACACCACCAGCAAGAAGGAAGTGGTTATCCTGATCACTCCGCACTTTAGCGACGCCGGCGCGGGCAAAACCGGTATCGATTCGGGCCGGCCGGCGCCAAAGCCGTAGTAGAATTCCCCGGTGCTGCTGAACGTCGCGGGAATTCGAAAGGCTTTTGCGGGCGACTCCGTCTTGAATGGGGCGTCCTTTCGCATCGACCGGCGCGAAAAGGTAGCGTTGGTGGGGCGCAACGGTACCGGAAAGTCCACGCTTCTTCGCATCATCACGGGTCAAATGGAGCCGGATGCAGGTTCGGTTAACCTGGCAAGAGGCGCAAAGATCGGCTATCTGCGCCAGGAAGCCCCGGTAGACCCCACGCGAACAGTTCTGGAAGAAGCAGAGGAGGCCAGGCGCGAAACGCTTGCGATCCAGGCCCGGCTGAAAGTATTGGAGGCTCGTCTAGAAAAGGGCGCGACCGAAGCCGATCTCGAGGAGTACGCGACTCTACACGAACATTTTATGGAAATGGAAGGCTACTCGGCCGAGCGCGACCTGCGCACCGTGCTCCTTCGCATGGGTTTCTTGGAAGACGAACTTTCGAAGTCCGCATCAAAGCTGAGCGGGGGCGAGAAGACGAGGCTGGCGCTGGCCCGGCTTCTTCTGGAACAGCCCGATCTGCTTCTTCTCGACGAGCCCACCAACCACCTAGACCTTCAAGCCACGGAGTGGCTTGAGACGTGGCTTCGCGGATACCCCGGCGCGGTGCTGCTCGTATCGCACGATCGCACGTTCCTCGCCAACTTCGGCGGTCGCGTATTGGATCTCCGAGAGGGCGTCGTGAAGAGCTACCCGGGCCCTTACGAGAAATATTGGAAGCTTCGGCAAGAGGAGGAAGTGCGCCAGGCCGAGGTTGCGAAGCGCCAGCAGCAGGAAATTGAAAGGATGGACGAATACGTGCGGCGCTTCATGAACAGCGAGCGCACGGCCCAGGCCCGCGGGCGGCTCAAGCTGATGGACAGGCTAAAGGCCTCGGCAGTGGTGGCGCCCAAGGCCGAAAAGGGAATGAAAGCCACTTTCAAAGCCTCCCACCGAAGCGGCGAGGTCGCCATCGAGGTAGAGGGTCTGTCGATGGCCTACGGCGAACAGAAGCTGTTCTCCAACCTGGACTGGACGGTTCGCTATGGCGAGCGGTGGGGCGTCGTGGGTGATAACGGGGTTGGCAAGTCGACGCTGATCCGGATCGTCCTGGGCTTGACGCAGCCGATTTCGGGCAAGTTTCGCCTTGGCAGTCAAGTGTCAGTGGGTTATTTCGCCCAGGACACGGCGATGCTTGACCTGGAGCAATCGCCCCTGGACACACTGGTTTGGGATTTCGACCTCCTTCCCGCCGATGCAAGGAACCTGCTGGGCCGTTTCTTAATCACCGGCGACGACGTCTACCGGCCGATCAAGACGCTAAGCGGTGGCGAGAAGAACAAACTGGTTTTGGCAACGCTGACCACGCTCCATCCAAACTTGCTGATCTTGGACGAGCCCACCAACCACCTGGACATGGCCTCGCGAGAGGCCTTAGCCGAAGTGCTCAACGATTTCAAGGGAACTCTGATCCTTGTTTCTCACGATCGCTGGCTCCTCGATCATGTGACCGACCACACCCTGGATATGCGGCGCTCCGGAGCGGTGACATACGCGGGAAACTACGGCCGATACAGGCAACGCGGCGGGACCGCATCGCCCGCGCCGCAGGCGCCAAAGGCAGTAGCAACCGAGAGCACGGGGTTGACCCCGAGAGAACTCAGCAAGGAGATCGCGCGGGTAGATCGGCTGGTAACCGACCTCGAGGAGCATGTCCATGAGGCCGAGCAGGAACTAGCGGACTTGGAGAATACGTTGGCGAACCTGCCCTCGACCGCGGATGTGCTGGCCCTCACCCAGTCTCACGCAAACCTGAAGGAGCAGATTGCCGGCCTCCTGTCCACTTGGGAGGAGCAGTCGCACCGCCTGGAGGAGCTACGGGCGTCTCAATGATGGTTAACCCTTCCAGGGCTCGACGATTGCGCGGCTGTTCTTCCAGACTCCGCCGATTCTAACCCAAGTGTCGTGAAAGACGAATTTGGGTTTACCGGGCGCCTGATCCTTACCATCCGGACCGGCAAAGTGGGACGCCGCGTAGGCCTCCACCTGATCGTCGCTGTCGATCTTGAACTTTTCGATATGAACCCAGAATCTTGAACCTGGCTTAAACGACGCCATGAACTGAACCAGTTCCTTCCGCACGGCTTCTCGATCAATCGGGTGATCCTTTTGCTCCATCCACACCAGGTCCGGGGTGAAAGTGCCCATCACCGCGTCGATGTCGTTCCCCAGCGTGGCTTTGCAGAAGCGTGCGTAGCAATCTTCGATCTGCTGGCGGACTTCGCCGTCCTTGTCGACCATTCCCTGATCGCTCATTCCTTGGCCCAAGCTAAGGCAGACGAGATACGGGAGGATGCTCATACGGTTTAATACCGAGATCTTTTTGCGGCAGTTCCTAGCACTAACGGTGCGGATACTCTACAAATCCGTAAAGTATAATCGTAGTATTCAATTGGAGGTTGCGCGATGCCGGTGATGCCGGGTGGGCGCGCCGAAGTGAAACTATGAGCGAAGCAGTAGATCAGAGCACGGCGGTGCTCGAAAAGTTTGCCAACCAGGATTACAAGTGGGGGTTCGTTAGCGACGTCGATGCCGACGAGTTCGCGCCGGGCTTAAGCGAAGACGTCGTCCGAGCGTTGTCGGCCAAGAAAGAGGAACCCGCATGGATGCTGGAGTGGCGGCTGAAAGCCTATAGACACTTCCTCACGATGAAGGAGCCGAAGTGGCCCAACGTCCGCTACGAGCCGATCAACTTGCAAGAGGTTATCTTCTACTCCGCGCCCAAGAAGAAGCCAACGCTCAACAGCCTTGACGAAGCCGACCCCGAACTGCTGCGAACCTTCGAGAAGTTGGGAATCCCGATTTCCGAACAAAAGGTGCTCCTCAACGTGAAGGGCGCGGCGCAAACCTCCGCCGACGCTCGCGGGACAAACCCCTTAACCCAAGTCACCGCCACCATCGCCGTGGACGCGGTGTTCGACTCCGTTTCCGTCGCGACCACATTCAAGGCGAAGCTCGGGGAGCTTGGAATTATCTTCTGCTCCATGTCCGAGGCGGTTCGCGAGCATGGGGATTTGGTTCAGAAATACTTGGGATCCGTGGTTCCCTATAGCGACAACTACTACGCGACATTGAACTCGGCCGTGTTCTCCGATGGGTCCTTTGTGTACATCCCGAAGGGCGTGCGCTGCCCAATGGAGCTTTCCACCTATTTCCGCATCAACGCTGAGAAGACCGGCCAGTTCGAGCGGACGCTGATCGTGGCGGACGAGGGCGCTTTTGTGTCTTACCTCGAAGGCTGCACGGCGCCGATGAGGGATGAGAACCAGCTTCACGCCGCGGTCGTCGAGCTTGTCGCTCTGGACGAGGCGACGATCAAGTACAGCACGGTGCAGAACTGGTACCCGGGCGACAAGGAAGGCAAGGGCGGCATATACAACTTCGTGACCAAGCGAGGGAAGGCGATGCGCAAGGCCAAGATCACCTGGACCCAGGTTGAGACGGGCTCGGCAATCACCTGGAAATACCCGTCGGTTCTGCTTGTGGGAGACGATTCGATCGGAGAGTTCTACTCGGTAGCCCTCACCGCCAACAAGCAGCAGGCGGACACTGGCACCAAGATGATCCACATCGGCAAGAACACGCGTTCGACGATCGTGGCGAAGGGAATCTCCGCAGGCAACGGCCAGAACACATACCGCGGCCAAGTCAAGATCAACCCAGGCGCGGACAACGCCCGCAACTACTCGCAGTGCGATTCGATGCTGATGAGCGACCGGTGCGGGGCGCACACCTTCCCTTATATCGAGGTGAAGAACCCGACGGCGACGGTGGAGCACGAAGCGTCGACGTCGAAAATTGGCGAAGACCAAATCTTCTACTGCAACCAGCGGGGCATTCCGACGGAGGACGCGGTGAACATGATCGTCTCCGGCTTCTGCAAGGAAGTCTTCCGGGAACTGCCGATGGAGTTCGCAGTTGAGGCTCAAAAGCTTCTAGGCGTTAGCCTAGAAGGCAGCGTCGGCTAGAACTTGATTTCTCGCAACTCGGACGCTGGTAGCGCACCTCTCAAATGTGCGACCCGAACGAAGTTCGAGCGGTTGTGTCGACTTAGGATTGGGCTTCGTAGAAAGGTCCATGAAGATCGTGGATCAAGTTTTCGTCGTCACCGGCGCCTCGTCCGGTATCGGCCTTGCCACGGCGCGGGCGCTTCACGCCAAAGGCGGCCGCGTCGCATTGCTTGCCCGCAGTAAAGACGCCCTCCAGAAGGCATCGAACGACTTGCCGGGCAGCCTGCCCGTGACGGTCGACGTAACCGAACCTTCCGATCTTCGCGATGCGATTCAAAGAGTCCATGGAGAGTTCGGCAAGATCGATGGTCTTGTCAATAATGCCGGCCGGAGCTATGCGGCCTCGATCGAGGAGATCGAGCCGGAACTGTTCGACGAGATATTCCACCTCAACGTCCTCGCTCCGATCGTCGCCATGCAGGCGGTTATCCCGTTCATGCGCGCGCAGGGCGGGGGCAGCATTGTGAACGTCAACTCGGGGACCGCGTTCATGGTAATCCCGCAGTACAGCGTCTACTCCTCCTCCAAGCGGGCGCTAACAGGCTTCAGCCTTACGGCGCGCCTAGAGTTGGAGAAGGACGGTATTGTGGTGAGCCAGGTTTACCCCGACGTTACCGACACGAACTTCGGCAAGAATCGGATGGGTAAACCGGCCGGAGGCGGGCCTGTGGCAAACTATTCGAGCGGGGATAGTGCCGAGAAAGTCGCAGGCTTCATTCTCAGAGCGATTGATGAGGGCGGGGCTGAATACTTTGTAAGCGAGCGAATTCTGCACATGGCGACACGCTAGATGGCGCAACCCATACAAACTTCAACCGCGGCCGGCCCGGATTCAGCCCGCCTCGCGATCGACGCGGCGTACCGAACTGAGTCGCGACGGATCCTTGCCACGCTGATTCGTCTTCTCGGCGATTTCGACCTCGCCGAGGAGGCCCTTCAAGATGCCTTTGCCGCCGCCCTTGAAAGGTGGCCCGCCGAGGGAGTGCCCGACAATCCCCGGGCCTGGCTCGTCTCCGCTGGCCGATTTAAGGCTATCGACGCTTTGCGCAGGCGCGCTAGGTTCAACGCCTCCCTGGGAGAAATCGCCGAACGCATCGATTCGGGCGCCGGAGCAGTGGCCCTCGGCGAGGACGTCGAAGACGACGACCTGCGCCTGATCTTCACCTGTTGCCACCCGGCGCTGCCGGCCGAGGCCCAGGTGGCCCTGACTTTGCGAGAGGTGTGCGGTCTAACTACGGAGGAAATCGCGCGAGCCTTTCTCGCTGGCGCGCCCACCGTCGCACAGCGAATAGTCCGCGCCAAAGCCAAGATCCGGGATGCGGGAATACCCTATGAGGTGCCATCCCGAAACGACCTTCCGGACCGGCTGGAATCCGTTCTCCAAGTCGTATATCTGATGTTTAACGAGGGCTATTCGGCCTCGTTTGGCGACTCACTCACCCGGGCTGACCTGTCCGGCGAAGCTATTCGCCTGGGGCGTCTAGTTTATGAGCTGCTGCCCGAGTCCGAGGTGGCAGGGCTTTTGGCGCTAATGATGCTGCAGGAGTCTCGGCGTTCGGCCCGCAGTTCGCCCACCGGCGATATCGTTCTGCTCGAAAACCAGGACCGCTCGTTGTGGAACCGCGAGTTGATCGCCGAGGGGCAGGCGCTGGCCGAAACCGCGTTGCGGGTGGACCAAGTCGGGCCTTACGCGCTTCAGGCGGCGATCGCGGCGGTGCATGCGGGAGCGGCGCGGCCGGAGGATACGGATTGGCCCCAGATTGTTTCCTTGTACGATCTGCTGCTTCGCGTCATCCCGTCCCCGGTGATCGAATTGAACCGCTCGGTCGCGGTCGCGATGCGCGACGGCCCCGCCGCGGGCCTCGCCATTATCGACGCGATCCTGGCCCGAGGAGACCTTATCGATTATCATCTGGCCCACTCGGCGAGGGCCGAATTCCGTCGCCGCGTTGGAGACCTTGCCCTTGCGAGAGAGTCCTACGAATTAGCGTTGAGCCTTGCCAAGCAAGAGCCCGAGCGGCGGTTCCTCGAAGGCAGGCTTAGGCACCTAGGCGCAGGCTCAGGGCTTTCAGCTGGAGAGTCTGGTCAACTTGCAGATCAGGCTCAGAAATAATTTCATTTCTTTCACGGGTTGTCGAATTCTGAAGTTGCTGTTCGACTAAGCTGCGTCAATGCGAATTAAGCTCGATTTGGAGGAGTTTCATGAAATATATGTGCATGGTTTACCACGATGATAAGACGCTCATGGACTTATCGCACAGCGAACATGCAGAGATCGTGAGGGAGTGTATCGCCTGGATTGAGGAACTCGAGCACACCGGTCGGCACGTGTTCTCGTCTGGGCTCCAGTCGGCACGGACGGCGACTACCGTGCATACGGAAAACGGCAAGCTCGTCATAACCGACGGCCCTTTTGCGGAGACGAGGGAAGTTCTTGCCGGCTTTACTATCATCGAGGCAAGAGATCTTAACGACGCTCTCGCGATCGTATCGAGATTTCCGGCTGCTCGGATAAGCAAAGTTGAAGTCAGGCCGCTAATGCAGCCCGACTCGGTTGTAACCGACCCGCTCGACCAGAAGCTCGTAGCGGTCCTCAAAGATGTAATTGGAGCGCACGCATGAACTACATGATGCTTGTTTACTGCGACGAAAGCTTGCGTCCCGGGGCCACAGGTGCGCCGGAGGGGTGCCAAGGTCTGTCCGAGCGACTGACCGAAAGCGGCCACTACCGCGCGGGCGGCATACTACAGCCCACCTCGGCCTCGACTAGCGTTCGATTGAGAGAAGGAAAACGGCTCGTAACCGACGGGCCGTTTGCGGAGACGAGGGAGCAACTCGCAGGATTTATGCTTATCGAAGCGCACGACCTCGACGAGGCAATAGGCATTGCGGCCGAACACCCGGTGTCCGAATACGGGACGATCGAAATTCGCCCGCTAAAAATGCTGGCATAGGGAGACTAAATGATGCAAAAAATCACACCGTTCTTATGGTTCGACGATCAGGCTGAGGAAGCCGTCAATTTCTACGTTTCGATCTTCAAGAACTCAAAAATTACTCAGGTTTCGCATTACGGCGACGCCGGCCCCAGGGAAAAAGGCATGGTTATGACGATGTCGTTCGAGCTTGAGGGGCAGGAGTTTATGGCCCTCAACGGCGGGCCCGAATTCACCTTCAACCCGTCCATCTCGTTCATGGTGGACTGCAAGACGCAGGCGGAAGTCGACGGCTTGTGGGATAAGCTGCTGGTTGGCGGAAAGTCTCTCCACTGCGGATGGGTGCAAGACAAATTTGGCGTCTGCTGGCAGATCATCCCAAGCATATTGGGAGAGCTTATCGGAAGCGAGGACCCGGCCAAAGCGAAGCGCGTGATGGAAGCAATGTTCCAGATGGAGAAGATCGATGGCGGGGTACTACAAGCGGCGGCGGACTCCAAAGGTTAAGGATCAAAGAGGCTTTGCCGCAGGCGGATTTTGGAGAACGTCAAATGATCTATGATTTGCCAAGGATCAGGACCAGTTAAAGGCAAAGAGGAAAAACAAATGCAAACAACAGATAGAAACACAGAAGAAACGATCAACCAGGCCAAGGGAGAGCTGAACCGGGCTAAAGACCGGCTCGCAAAGGACCTTACAACCACTCCGGACGACAAGCTTAACTGGTCGCCCTCTTCAACGGCTCGTACGCCGATCCAACTCGTCGCGCACTCGGCGATGTCCATCTCCGGTATGCAGAGTTGGTTCAGCGGCACGCCGTTCAAGTGGGCTTCGATAGAGGAGGCCGACAAAGAGTGGCGCGAGATGGAGAAGGCGTACACCACCCGAAAAGAGGTGGCAGACCTTCTTGAAGAGAACACCGCCAACTACTGCAAGTGGCTTGACTCTTTAACTGCCGAGAAGCTTGCTTCGGACTTTACGACGCCATTCGGCATTTTCCCGATGGCGATGGCCATCACCTTCGTGGCCGACCATCTGCGAAACCATGCGGGGCAGTTGGAGTATGTCCAGACCATTTATGGTGACCTCGACTGGCACATGGGCTAAGGCCTAATTATTAGGGAAGAGGTTAGAGGGTAAAGGGCGCTGTTCTTTACCCTCTTTCTTCGTTCAGAACCTTGTGATCGATAATCAGGGGCAGGCCGCGCCGGAGGACCATTTCCAATTGCTGATGTGCCCTGAGCTTTGAAGCGAAGGGAACAATCCCGCCGCATTCTGTGGTCTTGCTAGAGGCCGCGCCCAAACAAATGGCACATCAAGAGATCGAACGCAAATTTCTCGTCCATCGCGAAAAGCTTCCCATCCCGTTGCCAAAAGGCGAGGAGTTTGAACAGGCTTACCTAGGCCTGTCTCCCACCGTTCGCGTTCGCATTGTTGACCGGCAAACGGCTTACATGACGGTAAAAGGGGCCGGGCTCTTAAGCCGCGAGGAGATCGAGTTCGAAATTCCCCTTGGAGACGCGAAAGCGATGGTGAAGCTTTCGCCCTATAAGGTCGTCCATAAGACCCGGCACAATATCCCGTATGCCGGCTGCGTGTGGGAGGTTGACCTGTACCACGGCGAACTCGACGGATTACTGACCGCCGAGGTCGAGATGGAGTCCGAGGACCAGGCGGTCGAACTGCCCGACTTTGTCGGACGGGAGGTCACTGAGGACCCGGCCTATAAGAACTCCAGCTTGGCGCAGAGGGGCGTGCCGGGTTAGGCGGCTCAGGCAAGAATTGACAGGGTTTGCAGAGCCACGCGCCGGCTGTCGAGACAAGCCCGACGCGAGTCTCAGATATTCCGGAAGGCCCAACGGGTCGAACTAGCATAGCCCAGAGCAAGTGAATCCGCCGCAGTGTAGCGAAGGCGGAATAACGTCGCTCTGGGTGGTACGTGGCCCAATCCAGCGCGCTGAAGGTGCGCGCTAAAGACTTGGTTCATAGGGACCCCTTCGGCCAGGTCCGGGCCGGAGAATCCCCTGCCACGGCTGCCACCCTTCACGCAACCGGCATATCCATTTCCGAACTATGCCCCGGGAATAGCTTGGCTTCTGGGTCGAGCCGCATCTTTGCGTAACACACGGCCATCACCGCTTCGCCGACGCCTGTCGCGATCAGTTTGAGCTTCCCCTCGAAGTTGCACACGTCGCCTACCGCGTACACCCCGGGGAGGCTGGTTTCGAAATGGGAATTCACCCCAATTTGCTGCTTCTCAATATTCAAACCCCATTCCTTGATCGGCCCAAGCGAAGATTTGAATCCAACGTTGACGATTACAGAGTCGGTGTCAAGCCGCTCCAGCTCCTTGGTCTGGGTGTTCTCGATGGTAATGGCGCTGAGGAGCCCGTCCCCATGAAGCTCCTTGACCACATTCCACAGCCTCATCTGCACGCCGCTCGCCATTACCTTGCGGATGCTGTCTTCATGAGCCCTGAACTGGTCCCTGCGATGCACCAGGGTGATGGAGCGAGCAACCGGCTCAAGGCCCAGGCACCAATCGAAAGCTGAGTCGCCGCCTCCCACGATCACCAAGTTTTTGCCGGCAAAATGCTGTTTAGATTTGACTCCGTAGTAGATGCCCTTGCCCTCGTATTCGTGCTCCCTATCTACACCGATCCGGGTGGGAGAAAAGGCCCCCGCGCCCGCGGAAATAATCACCGTTCGCGTCGGCAGGTGAAGGCCGGACTTCGTTTCGACCGTATAGAACCCGTCCCCATGATGCAGGTGCATGGCCGTATCCTCGAGGATGGCTTCGGCCCCGAACTGGAGCCCCTGCGTAGCCATTTCGACGGCCAAATCCTTGGCGAGGATCTTCGGGAAGCCGGGCATGTCGTAGACGTACTTCTCCGGGTACAGCGCGGTGAGCTGCCCACCCAGATCGGGAAGGCTGTCGATAATCCTCACCGTCATACCGCGCAAACCGGCGTAAAAAGACGCGAAGAGCCCAACCGGGCCCCCGCCAATAATCGTGACATCGACGGTTTGCATGCGTTCAGCGTACCGCGTAGGCACCGATTGAGTCCGCGTTGCGGGCTGGATGGAAAAGCCACATCTTCCGCGCGTCGAAGCGTGCCAAACTTAATCCAACAGCCTATTATGGTACTTTGCGGAACTGGGGTTAAAGACTACGCTAAGGCGGCTCGCGAGAATCGCGGTGCCGCCTTTACGCTTGTTGAAGGGCTGATCACGGTCGTGATCATCTCGATCCTGGCCGCACTGCTGCTTCCCGTTATTTCACGGTCAAGAGAGAGGGCCAAGGAAACATCATGCCTGAGTAACTTAAGGCAGCTGGCCATTTCGCTCGAACTTTACGCCAACGATGCGGACGGTTTCCTGCCGCCATATTCGAACTCGATATCGTTCCTGAGCGCTTTTGATCCAGCCTTTTCCTTATCCAACGCTTGCGGATCTGTGGATGCCCAGATGCTTGCTCATGGGGTCGGGGCGTATTCCGGCAAGGAAGTCCTATTTTGCCCTCTCGATTTAAACGCCAGGGAGCCAGTTGTCAGAAACAATGTCTGCCACGAATGGTCTAGCTACGAGTTTCGATATGCGCTGGGTGGCAAAGTCGGCAAAGTGTGGCCGATAAACGTTAGATTGGACGATGGAACGCCTGCACAGATTCTCATCCAAGATGGGATTCGACGTGCCAAGTTCTCCAATGACCGAAAGCGATCTGCTCTCGGGCTCACCGAGCCTTACAAATCACCCGGATGGCAGAATGAACTACGTTAATTTCGACTTGAGCTTGCACAGCTGTAGCCAAGCGCAATATTGGCCCGCAATCAGCAGGTAGTTACGAGAGCTAGTTGCAGGTTATGAATATAATCTGATCCGTGAAAAGAGCTATCGTTATCGTCCTGGACGGCTGTGGCGCCGGCGAGGCGCCGGATGCCGCCGAGTATGGCGACAACGATCATCCATCGACCATCAAGCACGTTTGGGAAGCGGCCGGCCCTTTAAAGGCTCCAACTCTGCAAGCTTGCGGCTTCTTTGCCGCCGGCGGGGTCGATAGCGCTACCCCAACGCCGCTCGAAGGCAAGCACGTTTCGTATGGCCGGCTGCGGGAGATGAACAAGGGCGGGAAAGACTCAGTCGCTGGCCACTGGGAGATGATGGGAATCGTCACGCCGGACCGATTCCCGACCTATCCCAGCGGGTTCCCCCAACAATTGGTTACCGCCTTCGAAAAGGAAATCGGGCGCAAGGTTCTTGGCAACAAGCCCGCAAGCGGCACCGAAATCATCAAGGCGCTTGGCCCGGAACACGTTGCGACGGGCAATCCAATCCTTTATACAAGCGCGGACAGCGTTTTCCAGATCGCCTGCCACGAAGAGATCGTGCCGATCGAGCAGCTCTACGAGTTCTGCCGCGTCGCCAGGAAACTTTGCGCGCCACCCAACAACGTCGAGCGAGTCATCGCCAGGCCCTTTGTGGGCGATGCGAAGACGGGCTTTTCCAGAACGGAGCGTCGCCGGGACTTTCCACTCACTCCTCCTGCCAATTTGGTGGACAAGATTGGCAGCGTTTACGGCATCGGCGTGGTCCCGGAACTGTTCGACCATCGCGGGTTTCGCAAGGTCCGGCGAACCCAGAACAACGCCGAACATGGCGTGATGCTCAAAGGCGCATTGAAATCGGACGCCCGGTTTATCTTCGCCAACTTCGAGGACACCGACATGCTGTATGGCCACCGCAACGATCCGAGGGGTTTTGCTGGCGCGCTGGTCGCCTTCGACCGCTATCTTGCGACTTTACTGCCTTTGTTGGGGGTCGACGACTTGTTGATCCTGACCGCCGACCATGGGAACGACCCGACGTCCGTTTCCACCGACCATTCGCGGGAGTATGTTCCCGCATGTGTGGTCACCGCGGGATCAGGTTTTGTGGGTTTTGGGGATGTGGACGGCATGACCGCGGTTGGGGCGACGGTGGCGAATCATTTAGGTGTCGACTGGGCAGTTGGGATAGCGTTATGTCAGTAGTCCCAGCCGGAGTGCACCCTGAGAGGGTACGCCACTTCGGATCTCCGAGAACCCAAGGGCTGCCGCGTTAGAATATGTAACATGGACTATGCGGTTGTGACAAAGGCGACGAAAGAAGGCGTAAGTGCTTGGGCGCCGGGACTTCCAGGATGCTGGTCTGAAGGCGCCACGGAAGAAGAGGCGCTTGCCAACATCCAAGAAGCCATCGCGGATTTTCTCGGCGTAGCTACAGACATCTCCCGACGCGAACCGGACGTCAAGTCGCATTTGATTACGGTCGACGTGTCCTAAAATGTCTGCTTAATCTCCCATCAAGACCTTCTGAAGCCGAAGCTCCGCTTTCGCCATCGCCCGGTCCAAGGCGTTCCCAATTACCCGCAACTCGCCATCGTCGATGTCGGTCTCATAATTCTCTTCGCCAATGCAGCATAGGTGATTAAAAACGGTCAGGTCGGTCAGCTCGGCGCGGACCGCGTCTCCCGCCGGGCTTTGACAGAGCATTCGAATCCCGTCCATGTCGGCCGCGTACTCCTGAAACTCCTCCTCCTGCCAGTTCAGGAACCGGGCGCCATCGAGGCGTAACCGATCGAAATCGCGAAGGGCGCTGCGCAGATTGTCGAGCTTGGTGATCAGCGATGTCAGCTCATTAAGGGCGTCCGCTTGTTTCTGCATCTCGTCGGAAGACATCGCTTTGTTTCCTCATGCGCTGACCGCACAGACCTGTTCGGCCGGGCTTGACTCACCATACCGCAGGTCGGCCATGGACGGAGCGACCACGTACAGATACTCCTTGTTACGTAAATGGGACACTTCGCCGACCCTCACCCCTTTTGGATTGTAGATACCGATCTGAGCGCCGATATAGCGCCGGTAATCGCTTTCCAAAACGGCGACCTCGCCACGTTCTTTAAGCATCTCCTCGAGCGTCTCCCTGGAAAGGAAGCCTTCGTTGTTAAAGGACACGATGAGAACCGGCGCCTTGATCCGAGCGAGGACCTGCTTCATCGCCTGCGCAAACTGAACCTTAGAGTTGAACACGCTCGCCCTCGTCTTGCAATCCACCCGCTTGCACGCGATGCCGTAGACCTCGGGCTTATCCCATCGCGCAAGGGTTTCCCATACGTGATAGTTTCCGAGGTAGGAGTGTTGGTTGTAAGGCGGGTCGATGTAGGCGACATCGCCCGCGAGGTTCTCCACCGCCTCGAAGACGTCTTGGCCAAGGGCCACTGCCTTTCCGTAAGGAGAACGCGGCAAAAGGGCAGGCAGACGCAGTTCCAGGGCATTGTGGGACCGAGGAGACCAATGCTTGAGGTAGGCCATTTGGAGCCCGGTCGTTGAATCGACCCGGTCCGCCGCCTCGAGAAGGGAAACGAGTAGGACCGCCTCCAGCTCTGGCGGAAGGGCCTTTCTTTCGATTTCATCCCTGATCGCATCGATCTTCTCGCCGTTCTTCGGCTGGAAGTAGCGCGAGCGAACGCAGAAGGTATCGGTGAAGTAGCCCGGCAAGCCTTTCAAACCGTTAAGTTCCTCAATGAGAGCCTGGGCGTCGCTCCCCACATCTTCCAAATCGGCTTGGACATAACAAGTAGCCAGCTTGTGCGCGTACGTGTTGTGGTCGTTTGCGAGAACTCGGTACCCAGCGCTCTTCAGCATGTGGCCTACCCGCGAGGTTCCCGAAAACAAGTCGACAACGGTGCGGGTTTCGGGAAAAAGATCGACGATCCGGCGAATTTCGCCGACCAGAGTTCGTTTAGACCCGAGATATTTGACCATGCCTGCAGGCGCAAAACGCCCTTTCAATCAGGACGGCCGTTCAGTCCCAAGTGCCTCAGAATCGGTTACGCCTTATGAATAGCGTGTCCGGTGGCGTCCTCGTAGGCTTCGAGCATGACTTCGGAAAGAGTCGGATGCGCGTGGATCGTTTCTGCCATGAAGTCGATGGTCGCCTCCAGACGGATCGCCGCGACGCCTGCCGCGATCATATCGGTCACGTGAGGGCCGATCATATGGACGCCGAGAACTTCGCCGTATTTCTTCTCCGCTACGATCTTGACGAACCCGTCCTGCTCGCCGATCGCCATCGGCTTGCCAAACGGACGAAAAGCTGCCTTACCCACCACAACCTCGTAGTCCTGTGCTTCCGCCTCGCTCTGCGTGAGCCCCACGGAGGCGACTTCGGGAATCGTGTAAACGCAGTTGGGAACCGCCTTATAGTCCATCTTTCGCTTCTCGCCGCGAACGATGTTTGTTACCGCGAAAATGCCCTCCATCGAGGCGACGTGGGCGAGTTGGATGCGGCCGGTTACGTCTCCAATTGCGTAGATGTTTGGGGCATGGGTAACCAGGGTATCGTCGACGACTTCTACGCCTCGGCGGTGCAGCTTCACTCCGACCTTATCTAGGTTCATGCCGTCTGTGTTAGCCTTCCTACCAACCCCGAGAAGAACGACTTCCACTTCCACGATTTCGGTGTCCGTGCCCTTCTTGACGTGGCATTTCCAACCGTTCTTGGTTTTCTCCGCTTTCTCCAGAGTTGCGCCGGTGCGAATCTTGATTCCCTGACGGCCGAGGAGCTTTCCGAGTTCGGTTCCCATATCCTGATCCATGAGCGGAATGAGGGTGGGCAGCATTTCGACCACGGTGGTATCGGTTCCGAGCCCGTTGAAAACGTAGCTGAATTCCACTCCAACCGCGCCGCCGCCAAGGATGAGCATGGACTTGGGAACGCGCGGCATGGTCACCGCGTCGTCCGACGTCCAAACGTTCTCATCGCGACCGCCCTTGAGGCCCGGAATGTCCAAGTGAATCACGGACGAGCCCATCGCGAGTACGAAGTTCTTTGCGCGGATCGTCTCCTTTTTGCCGTCGTTCATTTTCACTTCGATGGTGTTGGCGTCTTTGAACGAAGCAAACCCTTCGACGTGCCGAACGCCGTTCTTCTTGAAAAGAAACCCAACCCCGCCCCGCTGAGTCAGCACGATCTTGTCCTTTCGCTTGCTGAACTCCTCGAAATCCATGGTCGCTTCGCCTTCGACTTTTACACCCATGGCCTTGGCATGCTTGACGTTGTTCAGCCGCTCGACGGAGGCGATCAAAGCCTTGGAAGGAATACAGCCCCAGTTCAGGCACGTTCCACCGAGATATTCCTTTTCGACGCACACGGTTTTGGCGCCGAGTTGGGCGGCCCGTATCGCCGCCACATAGCCCCCCGGACCGGAGCCGATCACTACGATATCTGCGTCGAAACTGTCGTTTGCCATTAACTTTTCTTTCTCCTCAGGATGCGCGGCGGAAGAGATCTGTTCGATCAAGGATTGAATACCCGCCGGTTGCGCCAAAGCTTGGCCCGCCGGAGGCGGGGCAATTCTCTGCTGTGGCTGAATACGGAATCTCATAAAGGCGACGCACGCTCAGGGCGGTGAAAAGCCTTCCGAATGGGCCTTAGGCTCCAGGATGGAGGCGAGTGAGTTGGCTATTGAGAATATCCAACACTAGCGTTAAGGCCATAAAGCTGATACCAAGGATTAGCGTCGTCTTCGATATAAAATCGTCGAAGCCCGCTTTGCCCTTGAACGTCGTGCGAATACCGGAACTGCCCCCCATCGCGTCACCTTTGCCGGTGAGGAATATGAGCAATGCGAAGGCTATGGCAACCACGATCGCGACGCCATGCAGGATGTTAAACGTAATCTGCACGGGCAAGAGTATACCGGGTTGGCTGGGGGTTGGGTGTTGGGCGCATTGCCTCACATGAAACGTAACCGAAGAAGGTTCGTTGCCTCAAAACAAAAACGCACCGGAGCAACCTTGCTCCATGGAGGAAAAGAGGCATACGATGAGCGCTGCCGCAA